>LLEO01000005.1_pt1 | contig 50905 bp, 70 predicted proteins | sample 595861 | NCBI WGS metagenome assembly LLEO01 (sample SAMN02919315, study PRJNA255460) | bioreactor metagenome | biome: chemostat; feature: culture 2012_25.1; material: sediment; isolation source: day35 25degC chemostat 2012 inoculated with Wadden Sea sediment taken from... | place: Germany: Bremen ... | reverse complement strand
TTGTTTGTTACCTTGTGGGTTCGGGGGTATCCCCCCGATAATCATAGAAGCCCCGTCCGGCTTTGCGCCCGACCCAGCCTGCCTCGACATATTTCACCAACAGCGGGCAGGGGCGGTATTTGGTGTCCGCCAGCCCGTCGTACAGGACGTTCATGATCGCCAGACAGGTGTCGAGACCAATGAAATCGCCCAGCTCAAGCGGTCCCATCGGGTGATTGGCCCCCAATTTCATCGAGGCGTCGATCGAAGCAACTGATCCCACGCCTCATAAAGCGCATAACAGGCTTCGTTGATCATTGGGATCAGGATGCGGTTCACGATGAAACCCGGATAATCCTCGGCGCTGGCCTCGGTTTTTCCCAAACGCTTCACCACGCCCAAAAGGGTTTGATAGGTCTCGTCCGAGGTGGCGATGCCGCGGATCAGCTCGACCAATTGCATCAGGGCACCGGTTCATGAAGTGAAAACCCATGAAGCGTTCCGGCCGGTCGGTCTTGGCCGCAAGGCGGGTGATCGACAGAGAGGACGTATTGGTGGTGAGGATCGTGTTTTCACCCAGCGACGGCGCCAGGCCCGCAAAGATCTGGTTCTTGATGTCTTCACGTTCCGTGGCGGCTTCGATCACCAGATCTGTGCCGCCGAGTGCGCCCAAATCTTGCGTTGTGCGAATATTGGCCAGTGCCTCTGCACGTGCGTCTTCGCTGAGCGCGCCTTTCGACACCTGACGCGCGGTGTTCTTTTCGATCCGCGCCATTGCGGCGGTCAGGGCATCTTCCGAAATATCGTTCAGAAGAACCCTGTACCCGGCCACGGCAAAGGTATGGGCAATCCCGTTGCCCATCTGACCCGCACCGATCACACCGACAGTCTGAATGCTCATTTGCTTACCCTGCAAAGCTATAGGCAGTTTTCACGGTGGTGTAGAACTCTGCCGCATAGCGCCCCTGTTCGCGCGAGCCATAGCTGGAGCCTTTGCGCCCACCAAAGGGCACATGGTAGTCGACGCCAGCTGTGGGCAGGTTCACCATCACCATGCCAGCTTGCGACTTGCGCTTGAATTCACGAGCGAATTTCAGGTTCGAGGTGCAGATGCCCGAGGACAGGCCGAACTCGGTGTCATTGGACACGGAAAGCGCCTCGTCGAAATCGGCGACCTTGATGATCGAGGCACAGGGGCCGAAAATCTCTTCTCGGCTGGATCGCATCTGATTGGTGGCTCCGACAAACAGGGCAGGGGCTTGGAAGAACCCTTCCGTGTCGCGGTTCAGACGGTCGCCGCCAATAACATCGGCGCCCTCATTGCGGGCTAGGTCAACATAGCCGAGGTTGCCGTTCAGTTGGTTTTCAGACACCACCGGCCCGATCTGCGTGGCTGCATCCAGCGGATTTCCCACGGTGAGCGTCTGCATCTCTCTCGAAAGCTGATCCACGAATGCGTCGTGAATACCCGCTTGGACAATGATCCGGCTGGAGGCCGTGCAGCGCTGGCCGGTCGAGAAGAAGGCACCATTCAAAACGGTCGACACGGCGATATCCATGTCGGCGTCGTCCATGATCACCATCGGGTTCTTGCCACCCATTTCCATCTGCAGTTTCTTCATGCCGCGCGCGGCGTCCATTGCCATTTTCCGTCCGACAGGCACCGAGCCGGTGAACGTGATTGCATCTACATCGGGGTGGTCGACGATGGCCTGCCCAACAACAGAACCACGCCCCATGACAAGGTTGAACACACCGGCCGGAATGCCCGTCTTATGCAGGATCTCGGTCAGAACATGTGCCGAACCAGGGGTCAGGTCGGCGGGTTTGAACACAACGGTGTTGCCATAAGCCAGTGCCGGCGCGATTTTCCACGCAGGGATCGCGATCGGGAAGTTCCATGGCGTGATCATGCCGACAACACCAACAGGTTCACGCACCACATCCACATCTACATCGGGACGGACCGAGGCAATTGCATCGCCTGCCACGCGGATCGCTTCACCGGCGAAGAACCGGAAAATCTGCGCTGCACGGGCGGTTTCCCCGATTGCTTCCGCCAAGGTTTTGCCTTCCTCGCGGGCCAGAATGGTGCCGATCTCTTCTTTGCGGGCGAAGATCTCGGAAGCGACGGCTTCAAGGATGTCCGACCGCAGTTGAGGCGACGCATTTGCCCATGCCGGCAAGGCCGCATTGGCCGCAGCCACCGCATCACTTACCTGTTCAACCGATGCATGGGCATACTCGCCGATCACATCCGACAGGTCTGCGGGGTTGAGGTTCGGGGCGGCATCCACGCCGTCCAGCCATTCACCGGCAATCAGGTTCTGCTTCATGGTGGCTCTCATTCTTCTGGTATTGGGGAGACCTCACATGAGGTCAGAAACCCGGGCAGCCAAAGCCCGAGTGGATCGAGATGGGATTTCATCAATCACCGGTCGCCGCGCGAGTGAGGCGACCGGTTTTCTTGTGCACTGGCGTTACGCGAACGCCTGCAGGCCGGTTTGCGCACGGCCCAGGATCAGGGCGTGCACGTCGTGGGTGCCTTCATAGGTGTTCACTGTTTCCAGATTCACCATGTGGCGGATCACGTGGAAGTCTTGGCTGATGCCGTTGCCGCCATGCATGTCACGGGCGTGACGTGCGATCTCCAGCGCCTTGCCGCAGTTGTTGCGTTTGATCAGCGACACCATTTCGGGCGCGGCTTTGGCTTCGTCCATCAGGCGGCCGACGCGCAGCGCGGCTTGCAGGCCCAACGAGATCTCGGTCTGCATATTGGCAAGCTTCAGTTGGAACAGCTGCATTTGCGCCAACGGCTTGCCGAACTGCTTGCGGTCCAGACCGTATTGACGTGCGCCGTGCCAGCAGGCTTCGGCAGCACCCATTGCGCCCCATGCGATGCCGTAACGGGCACGGTTCAGACAGCCGAAGGGACCTTTCAGGCCTTCAACATCGGGCAGAAGCGCGTCTTCGCCGACTTCGACATTGCTCATCACGATCTCGCCGGTGATCGAGGCGCGCAGCGACTGTTTGCCTTCGATCTTCGGAGCGGTCAGACCTTTGGTGCCCTTGTCCAGCACGAAGCCCTTGATCTTGCCGTCATGGGCGTCGGATTTGGCCCAGACGACAAACACATCCGCGATCGGCGCGTTCGAGATCCACATTTTCGAGCCGTTCAGCACATAGCCGCCGTCGACCTTCTTGGCCGTGGTCTTCATGCTGCCGGGATCCGAGCCCGCATCGGGTTCGGTCAGACCGAAACAGCCGATCCATTCACCCGAGGCCAGTTTGGGCAGGTATTTCGCGCGCTGCTCTTCGGTGCCGTAGGCATAGATGGGGTACATCACCAGCGACGACTGAACCGACATCATCGAACGGTAACCACTGTCCACACGCTCGACTTCGCGTGCAACCAGACCATAGGTCACGTAACCCGCGCCAATACCGCCGAACTTCTCGGGGATGGTGGTGCCCAGAAGGCCCATTTCGCCCATTTCGCGGAAAATCTCCGGATCGGTCTCTTCCTTGGCAAAGGCTTCGGTCACACGCGGGAACAGCTTGTCTTCGGCATAAGCACGTGCGGCATCGCGCACCATGCGTTCGTCTTCGTTCAGCTGATCTTCCAGAAGGAAGGCGTCATCCCATGCAAAACCTGCAAGTTCGGGGCGGGATTGGGGGGAAAGATCTTTCGCCATATCTTTGTCTCCTTATTCCGCCGCGACGGCGGTTTTGCTAATAGCAGCCTCAATCGAGGCTTCAATGATGTCCAACGCCTCGTCGACCTGTTCGAACGGAACGGTCAGCGGCGGCAGAAGGCGTACGGCGTTGCGCGCGTGCCGCATGGCAGGATGATCAGGCCACGTGCCTCGGCTTCGGCCACGATGGCTTGGGTCAGTGCGGGATCAGGGTTGTTGGTCTCGCGGTCCGTGACAAGCTCGAAGGCAATCATAGCACCAAGGCCGCGCACGTCACCAATGGCTTCCATGCCCTGACGATCAGCCAGCGTGTTCAAGCGCGCCTTGATCTTTTCACCAATTTCAGTGGCGCGCGCGCAGAGGTTTTCTTCCTCGATCACGTCAAACACGGCGTTGGCTGCAGCAACGGCCAGCGGGTTGCCGGCATAGGTGCCGCCGATGCCGCCCACGGGGGCTGCATCAACGACTTCGGCCCCGGCCAGTGACCGCCGAGAGCGGGAAGCCCCCTGCCAGACCCTTAGCCATGGTGACCAGATCTGCGGCAACACCTGCATGTTCAAATGCAAAGAGCTTGCCGGTACGAGCGATACCTGCCTGTACCTCATCCGCGATCAGGATGATGCCGTACTCGTCACAGATCTTGCGCAGCGCGCGCAGGAACTCGGGTTGCGCGATGTTGAAACCACCTTCGCCCTGTACGGGCTCGATGATCATCGCGGCGACGCGCTCGGGGTCGATCGAGCTTTTGAACATGTTGTCCAGCACGGCCAGCGACTGTTCGACAGTCACGCCGTGGAACTCGTTCGGGAAGGGGGCGTGCAGCACTTCCGGCGGCATGGCGCCAAAGGCTTTCTTATAGGGGTTCACCTTGCCACACAGCGCCATGCCCATCAGGGTCCGACCGTGGAAAGCACCCGAAAACGCGATAACGCCCGAGCGACCGGTGTAGGCGCGCGCCATCTTCACAGCATTCTCGACAGCCTCGGCGCCCGTGGTCACCATCATGGTCTTCTTGACGAAATCACCCGGTGTGGCGGCGTTCAGACGCTCGGCCAGCGCAATATAGCTTTCATAGGGCGCGACGTGGAAGCACGTGTGGGTGAAGGCTTCGGACTGCTTCGCAACAGCTTCCATCAGCTTGGGGTGGCGGTGGCCGGTGTTGTTCACGGCAATCCCTGCCGCAAAGTCGATAAAGCGCTTGCCATCTGCATCCCAGAGTTCTGCGTTTTCTGCGCGCACGGCATAGATGCCACGGGTCGCTACGCCATTTGCAACGGCTGCGGCGCGGCGGGTTTTAAGTGTCTCAGTGTTGCTCACCAGAGTCTCCTCCAACGTGATGGAACCGGGGATCGATTCACAAGTTCATTGATTCTGGCATCATGTATTGCTCAATTTATTGAGCATTGCTAGAGGTAAGTTGGACAAACTTCGCTGAATCGCTCAATCTGAGTAAAAGCGATGAAAGGACCCAACCCATGGCGGATGAATTTGACGTCGGTACCCGTTTGAAGCAGCTAAGGCTGCAGTTTAACATGTCTCAGCGGCAGTTGGCCGAATCTGCTGGCGTGCCCCATGGGCAGATTTCGATGATCGAAACCAACCGGTCCAGCCCATCGGTCGCTAGCTTGCGCAAAATACTGGGCGGATTTGGCATTTCCATGTCCGAGTTCTTTGAGCCCGATGCGCCCACGTCGTCGCAGAACTTCTTCACCCCGGCTGAACTGCGCGATCTGACGTCACTGCTGTATCAGGGCAACGAGGGCGCGCAGAAGAAGATCACGCTGAAGCAGGTGGGGGATGCAAAATTACACGGGTTGCAGATCCTGCATGAACGCTATGAGCCGGCGCTGATACGGGCGAAACCATGATCGAACATGACGCCAATGAAGGCGGCATCGTGATCGAAGGTGAACTGGAGGTCACTGTGGGGCAGGAAACCCGCGTGCTGAAAGCCGGTGACGCCTATCTGTTTAATTCACGCGAACCGCACAGGTTTCGCAATATGTCTGACCGGGTGTGCAAGGTGATCTCTTCCTGCACCCCGCCCTATCTGTAAGGACCCAATATGACCCCTCTTGCTGGACTGAAAGTTGTTGAGCTGGCCCGCATCCTTGCTGGCCCCTGGATTGGCCAATCGCTTGCCGATCTCGGTGCCGAAGTGATCAAGGTGGAAAGCCCAGCGGGGGATGATACGCGCAAGTGGGGACCACCCTTCATTGAGCGGGACGGCGACAAATCAGCAGCTTATTATTACGCCGCAAACCGGGGCAAGGACTGCGTAACCTGTGATTTCCGCACGCCGGAAGGGCAGGAACAGGTGCGCGCGCTGATCAAGGATGCCGACATTCTGATCGAGAACTTCAAGGTCGGCGGATTGGCCAAGTACGGTCTGGATTATGACAGCTTGAAAGAGCTGAACCCACGTTTGATTTATTGCTCGATCACCGGATTCGGGCAGGACGGGCCTTATGCCAAGCGCGCGGGATATGATTTCTTGCTGCAAGGCATGTCCGGGTTGATGTCGATCACCGGCGAACCGGAGCGTCAGCCGCAAAAGGTCGGCGTGGCGGTTACCGATATCGTGACCGGGCTTTACGGTACCATCGGCGTACTGGCCGCGGTCGAGCAGCGTCATCGCACTGGCAAGGGGCAGCATATCGACATGTCTTTGCTGGACTGTGCAACGGCGATGCTGGCCAATCAGGCGATGAACTTTCTGGCGACCGGCGAAAGCCTCAGCGGCGCGGCAACGCGCACCCGAATATTGCGCCTTATCAGGTGCTGCCCACAGCGGATGGTCATTTCATTCTGGCAGTTGGGAATGACGGGCAGTTTCAGCGCTTCTGCGACGTCATTGATCGACCGGACTTGCGCGATACCCCGGATTTCACGACCAACCAGTTGCGGGTGGAAAACCGGGATGTGCTGACGATCGAGATCGAGCAGGAAACGCAGAAGTGGCAGAAGGCCGATCTACTGGAAGCGCTTGAAGGGGCGACCGTGCCCGCCGGGCCGATCAACTCGATCGGTGAGGCGTTTGATGATGCGCAGGTCAAACATCGCAACATGGAGATTTCACCTGAAGGCGTGCGCGGCGTGCGCGGACCTTGGGTGTTTTCAGATGCTGAGCTGGCACTGGACAAATCCGCGCCTGTGCTGCCGACCTCTTGAACCCATAGCGATTGACTATATGGGGCCGGGTTTCTACCCGGCCTTTTTTTTCGAGAATGCTCACCGAAATTGGTGACCTGTTCTGGGATAAAAAAAGGCCGCCCCGGAAGGGCGGCCAGTCAAGGGAGAGTCTCGTGAGATACGCCAGGCGCCGCGGAGGAGCAGCGCCTGATCCATTCACGTTCAGAACAGCAGGCTTGGTAGCCACAATGCGATCTGCGGGAAGGCCACCACCAGCGCAAGACCGATGATCTGCAGCACCACAAAGGGCAATGCCGCCTTGTAGATGTCCCCGATGGTGATCTCGGGTGGGGCCACGGAGCGCATGTAGAACAGGTTGTAGCCGAAAGGTGGCGTCAGATAGGCCGATTGCATCGACAGGATGAACAGCACGGCAAACCAAGTCGTGTCATAGCCAAGGTCGCGCACGATCGGCACAAACAGCGGCACGGTGATGAACACAATCGCGAAATCATCCAAAAACATGCCCAGCACAAAATAGGTGGCCAACATAGCGATGATTACCCAGATCGGGGACAGGTCGAAATCCTCGATCAGCTCACCCACGATCTGTCCTGCTCCCAGACCTACATAGATCTTGGAAAAGAACACCGCCGCGATGGTGATCCACATGAGCATCCCCATCAGCTTGGTGGTGGTCAGCATCACATAGCGCAGCATGTCCCAGCTAAGACGTCGCTGAACGGCGGCGATCACCAGTGACCCGAAGGCGCCAATCGCAGAGGCCTCGGAAGGCGAGGTCACGCCGCCGATGATACAGCCCAGAACCGTCACAATCAGGATGCCCGGCGCGATCAGGAAGCGCAGAGACAGGATCTTCTCTTTCGCCGTGAATTGCTCTTCGGCGGGCGGGCCCAGCGATGGGTTAATGCGGCAGCGCACCAGAATATACGTAATATAGATCCCTGCCAGCATCAGGCCCGGTACAAGCCCCGCAGCAAAGAGTTTGCCCACCGAGTCGCGTGACAGGAAGGCGTAGATGATCATCAGAACCGATGGTGGGATCAGAAAGCCAAGCGCGCCGCCTGCCATGATTGTGCCGGTGACCAGCTTGTTGTCATAGCCACGTTTCAGCATCGCCGGCAGCGCAATGATGCCCCAGCGACACGGTGGCTGCACCTGACACGCCTGCCATTGCAGCAATCAGCGCGCAGATGATCACCGTGCCAATGCCCAATCCACCCGGAAGACGACCCATCAGTTTGTGGATCATCTCGAACAGGTCATCCGTGATGCCAGAGCGTTGCAGCACTAGCCCCATGAAGATGAACATCGGCAGGGCAACAAGTAAGAAGTTATCCATCGCCGAAAAGGTCGACGAGACCAGAAGGTCCAGTCCGCCATCGCCATAGATCAACCAGGCGCTGCCGACGCCACAAATGGTCAAAGCCCAGGCCAGCGGTGCACCCAGCGCCATTAGCCCGAGCATCGATAGAAACATGATCGCAGTGATCATGAGGGGATCCAAGTCCGCCATATCTTCACTCCCTGACAGGGCCTCCCGCCCCGCCCAATTGAATTAGTCTTGTGCCTCGGGGATGTATTCCGGGTCGGTCTCTGAATCGTCTTCACCCTCGCGCGGGTCTTCAAAATCGATACCCAGCATGGTCAAAAACGCCCGCACGAACTCGGCGAGGTTCTGAAGCCACACCAGACCAACTGCGATCGGAATTACCGTCTTGATGGGGTAAAGCGGAGGTTGCCAAATAGACTTGTTGGAATACTCGCGCACTGCCCAGCTTTCGGCAGCGAACTCCACCGCCATGACGAAAAAGATCCCCCATGACCAGAAGGCCGATGGCAAAGATAATCACGTCACAGGTGGCCCGTGCGCGCACACCCAGCATGCCCCAGATCACTTCGGATCGAACGTGGCCGCGATGGCGCAACGTAAAGGCGCCAGCCAGAATGCAAAACCCGCCGTAAAGCATGGTCGATAATTCATGCGCCCAGATGGTTGGCGAGTTGAGGAAGTAGCGAGCGATAATCTCCAGCATCAGCACGGCGATCATCGCAAGCGTCAACCAAGAAATGGCCCGCCCGACGTACTCGGACAGGCCATCTTGAATGACAAGATATCTTGTCACCCAAGCCATTACAGACGACCTTGGGCCTTCGCATTGGCGACAAGAGCGTCAATGAACTTCTGGTTGCGCGGGCTGCGAGCCGCCTCTTCCTGCCATACACCCTGAGCAGCTTGCGTCAGAGCTTTCGAGTCTGCATCCGGCAGAGTGGCGTATTGGAAGGTGTCTTCGGCTACGCCTTCGTTGCCGTCAGCCAGCCACTGGTGGATGTCGTCGGCAAACTGCTGGATCGCAGTTTCCAGGATCGCTTTGTGCTCATCCGACAGGCCGTTCCATGCCTCGGGGTTGGCCAGGAAAGTTTCGGTCCAGCCCGGCATCAGCATGTTCATGAAGGTATAGTTGGTGGCAGTTTCGTGCAGCTTCAGCTGTTCGTACTCTACCGGACCACCGTAGATGGCGCCATCGATCACGCCGGTCGACATGCCGATGTAAAGCTCTTGCGCGGGCAAGTAGACGGTCGGGATGTCAAATGCCGCCAGAACCTTCGCCACGTTCGAGGTTGCGCGGATCTTGCGGGTCTTCAGATCGTCCAACGAGGTCACCGGCTCTTTGGTCAGCAGGTCGTAGTTGTGACCATAGCCCTTACCCAGATAAACAGTGCCAGCTTCGGCGTAAGCTTCGGTCAGCAGGGCGTCCACTTCGGGGCTTTCAAACAGACCCTTGGCTTCTGCAACGGTTGCCCAGGCACCCGGCAGGCCGGCTTCGATGTTGCCTACGTCAATCTGACCCGACCAGTAGCCGCCGGTGCCGTGCACAATGTCGACGGTCCCTTTGGCCACGGCGTCTGCAAATTGGTCCGATGCGACCAGTTCGCCACCACGGAAGTACTGGATGCGCAGCGTGCCGTTCGATGCTTCCTTAACGGCGTCGCGGAACTTCTTGGCAATGTCGTCGATCTCGGTGCCATAGAAGGTGTGGAAGCGCAGGCGGACGGTGTCAGCGCTTGCGGTCGTGGCAACCGAGGCCAGCGCTGCTGCGCCTGCCAGTGCGCCAAGAGCAGCGCGACGCGTGAAGGTCGTGAAAGTCATTAGTGTTCCTCCTAAAGCGGCACATTCATTCGATGTCAGTTGCTGTGCCGATCCCTCAATGGGGGTTGTTTCCTTACGTCAACGTGGCTAGCGTTCTACATCATGAAACATGGTGATATCAACAATTATGAACGCCAAAATGCGGATCATGGTCAAAATATAAAGCGCAAATAATGCTCGGATGGAAGGTGGTGAGCTTAATAAGCGTTATAAATGAACGTGTTAAGGGGCTTCAGGTCCCGCTGTGTCAAGGTGTAAAACTCAGGAAACTGAGCGGAAGTGATCCGCAATATCAAGCGCTAACGGCGCAGAAAAACACACACCGCACTGATTCGAGATTGGCCGCGTGGCTGGCGGTTGGATCTGGCGGGAATGAGAGGACCCCAACGATGACATCAGGAAAACCTACCTAAAAGGGTTGACCGAGATCTACCGTTACTTGCGGCGGAATGAAACGCCGATCTATGTGATCATGCCCACGCCATTCAACTTGATGGGGCTTGATCAATGGGTGGGTGGACTTGAGTATGTGAACTACTTCGACATCTTTGATGGTGGCCATCCCCGGATCTTCTTGCCATCACAAACGGGCCCGCAGGATTTCCGCTCGATGGAGGATGTCGGGAACTATCTGGTGGACCATCCTGAGTTCCGGGATCGAGTGGGTTCTCGTGATCCCGGTATGGCGCTGTTTGTCCAGTTTGACGAGACGACAGAAGCGTTGTGCGAGGAAGTCGGACTGACCATTGCGCTGCCATCGAACGAGCTGCGCAACCGTTTGGATAGTAAGATCGAAACGACCCGCCTTGGCAACGAAGCAGGTGTCGCCAGTGCCCCCAATATCATGGGAGAAGCCAACACCTATGGCGATCTCAGCAAATTAGCCGAGCGCGCAGGTCTCGGGAGAGATCTTGTGGTGCAGACGCCGTACGGAGACAGCGGGCGCACCACATTCTTCATCAAGTCGAAAGAGGATTGGGAGAAGCACTCGTCGAAGATCGTGGGGCAGCACCTTAAAATCATGAAGCGCCTGAACCACCTGCCGGGCACCATTGAAGCTGCGCCACGCGTCATGGTGCGTTGGTTGGTCCCGTGATGACCGACATTACCGGCTTCGAGGAAATCACGCCCTATAAAGGTGGATGGTGCGGCAATGACATTTCGCCGGGTATCTTGCCTGACGGCGTGCCCGAGCAGGTCCGGGATATGCGCGCAAATTCGGCGATCGCTTTATGATGAAGGCTATAAGGGTGTCTATTGCATCGACTTCCTTTTGGACACCGACACCAACGAAGTTTACTTGGGCGAGCTGAACCCGCGTATTTCGGGGGCGTCACCGCCCACGAACCTGATCACCTCGACCTATGGCGGCTGCCCGCTCTTCTTGTTCCATCTTCTGGAATATATGGATGTCGACTACGAGATCGATATCGAAGAGGTTCAGGCACGTTGGAACCACTATGATCATTGGACACAGCTAATCCTCAAGCAGACTGAGGATAAGGTCGAGCTGATCACAAAGGCTCCGCAATCCGGGATCTGGCAGATGGATGAGGACGGGGAAGTCGAGTTCCTTCGGCCGAGCCATAATATCAATGCGATTGGCGGTGAAGACGAGGCCTTCTATCTGCGCGCTTATGGTGTGGGCGAGTATTGCTACCACGGCGCGGATCTGGGATGCCTTCTGGCGCGTGGTCGGATGCAATCAGATGACCGTGAACTTCTTGAGCGGGCCAAGCAGTGGAACACCGCCATCAAGGCACAATTCAAAAGCGTGCCTCTTTCACCGAACACACATGTCTCTTTGCCAACTGACATGACGGCCGGTAAGTGGTTCTAAGTCGGGCCGGAAATGCACCCGCTAACCGGCCTGTACTTGCGGACCTGCCAAAGGTACCGGATCCAGGTCGTTGCGGACCCAAAAATAGCGGAAACCTTGCTCTCTGAGCCAGGTTTCCAACCTATCCAGGCTACCCCATTCACGACGCAGACCCCGGGCGCTTTCGACATAGACCCAGTTGTTATCGACGAGAAAATACACCGTCCAAGTATTTGGTTTCTTTTCCTGATTTCCAAATCCGCCACCTTGTACATGTCTCTCGGTGCGCACCACCACGGGGTAATGGGTGATACGATAAGCGGCCAGCAGCTCAGGAAGGTCGTTCTGACGCACGGAAGCGTTGGGTTCTTGTGTAGGTAACATGGTGCCATATTCGGCAAGGTGAATGAAATGTCAACGCGACCAAGGGGACAAAGCCTTGACATCATGGGCCATGGTGTTAGACATCAAATGAATGTCTGGCATGCTTGGAGGCTTTGATATCATGCACCTGACCTTTCGCAGTCTACACGAAGACGCGCCAGGAGATGCCTGGCGTCGGGTCGTGTCGCATGGCTGGCCGGGGTGGAGCGAATGGTTCAAAGCGCGTCGCGAGAAACAGGAGCTATCTCGAGAGATTGACATTCGGCGCGCCCTTAGGCGGCACATGCCGGAATATGAAGCGCTCTGGGATGATCTCAATCAGGTTTGCGGCGCAGATGACGATCTGGCCCTGTTTCTTGGGTTTTGGTGCCCGCCAAGATATCTGGTGAACTGTTCACAAGCTGTGGTGATCGACGATCATGGGCCATTTTTGATCCGCAATTACGATCTTGATCCGGCTTTGAATGAAGCCACCTTTCTGACGACCGGATGGCACGGGACCAAGGTCATGGGCATGGTCGAGGCCATGGCGGGGCTGGCTGACGGGATGAACGAACACGGGCTTGCAGCCTCATTGACCTTTGGGGGAAGGATCGAAACGGGCCGAGGGTTCGGCATCCCTCTGATCATGCGCTACCTGCTTCAAATGTGCCGCAACGTTCAAGAGGGTGTCGAAGCGCTTCGCTCGGTCCCTTCGCACATGTCCTATAATGTTACACTGGTCGACGCGGCCGGCGATTGGGCCACCGTTTTTGTGGCCCCGGATCGTCCTGCAATTGTGCGGAAGCAGCCGTGGGCGACCAACCATCAGCTTGGCGTGGAATGGCCTCGTCATGGCCGGATATCAAACACGATGGGCCGTGCGCGGCACCTTGAAAACCTGTTGAAAGACCCCGGCACCGATGCCGCCTCGTTGACCCATGAGTTTCAACAGGAACCGGTTTTCAGCACCAACTACCGTAAGGGATTTGGCACCGTTTACACGGCGGCCTACCGCCCCGTGCAACGCACAACCGAGCTGCGCTGGCGGGATGGGACCACGATGCAACATGCTCTTCATGTTCCGCTGCAGGATCGACGGGTCGAGCAGCGCATCTCCTACTCAGACGAGGGCTCTTATGCTCCTGTTAAGCCAGATGCTCTCGGTGGGTCTCTGCGGCCTGATTGGTTTGGCGCCTTCATCAACGACGTCCGCGCTCCGGCAGATGAAGAAGAAAAGCTTCGACTGGCAGCCTTTTGGAGGCGCAATCACCTAGGGGAGGACCATGGATGGTTAAACCTTACCCCTTGTTCAGCAGATAAAACTGAGGAGGACAGTTAATGTCTCGTTTCGCCATTGCCGGCATTCAAATGCACATCACAACACATCGCAATATCCAAGAAATGCGCCAGCGCATGGAGATATTGTTTCACCTGTATCCTTGGGTTCAGATGGTTGTGTTCTCGGAACTTGCGGCACACGGACCGGCAATTCATGCCAAGCAACCGGCAGGTGGCAGCTTTGAACGCGAATTTGCCGAAATGGCACGTCGCTACGACACATGGCTTATCCCGGGGTCTTACTTTGAAGAACTGGATGGTGCGGTCTACAACACCACCCCGGTTTTCAACCCGCAAGGCGAGGTCGTCACCCCGGTACCGGAAGATGTTCCCGTTCACACCTTATGAACAAGGTGTCACGCCCCGGACGCGAGTTCTGTGTCTTCGACGTTCCTGATGTTGGCCGTTTCGGCGTGTCGATCTGCTATGATCTCTGGTTCCCTGAGGTTACCCGTACGCTGACCTCAATGGGGGCCGAGGTGATCATCAACCCGGTGCTCGCAAGCTTTGTAGATCGCCCTGCGGATCTTGCGATTGCACAAGGTTCGGCGGCGATGTTCCAAAGCTACATCTTCCATATCAACGGTTTGTTGGCGGGTGGTAATGGCTACTCGATGGTGATCGACCCAGCCGGGCAGATCCTGCACCGCGGGAATGTTCAGGAAGAGATGATCCCGATCGAGGTGGACTTCGAATTGGTCCGTCGCCAGCGCCGCAATGGCATCCTGAACATGGGCCAGCCACACAAGAGCTTCCGCGACTGTGCGGTGGACTTCCCCGTATATCAGCCCGGTTTTGACCGGACTTACCTTGATTCACTTGGGCCGCTTCAGAAGCCCGGTCGCCCAACAGGGCCAAATGTCGTCACCACCTTGCCAGAGGCACCGACGAAAAAAAAGCAAACTGAAGACTGGTTGATGGGCGCGGAAAGCACCTGTGAGCCAAGCTGAAAAGGAAATATCATGACGAACTCCAAAGCCAAAATTCCGACAAAACCCAAAGGTTTCAACGCCATCACGGCCGCAATCTCGGTCGCCAATGTATCCGATGCCTTGGCTTTCTACGGCGAAGTATTGGGTGCCGAGACGGTCGATGCCCTGACAGTGCCCGGTACCGAAACCGTGGTTCATGCAACCGCAAAGATCGCGGGGACGACCATTGTCCTCAGCCTTGACGAAAATGCGCTGCCCCACTCCGGGACAGGTCATGTGACGCTTTACCACTATCTGGACAACGTCGAGGAAGCATTCGAGCAGGCGATCAATAACGGCGCCGTCGTTGTGTCGCCCATCGCTTTGACTTGGTGGGGCGATCTGAACGCCACGGTCATTGACCCGTTTGGGGTTAAGTGGAGCTTTGCGGAACGCACCGAGACACTGAACAAAGAAGAACGCCAAGAGCGCTTCGATGAGTTGTGCGCGACACCTGTCATTGACGAGGCCGTTGAGTATGAGCCCGTCAACATTGCTGTTGAGCCTACGGTCGCAAGTGTGGAAGCGGTAGAGATTGTGGCGCCCGAATAACTAAGTCGGCTCACGCACACCAAAAGACCCCTTCCAATTCTATGGCAAGGGGTCTTTTGGCGCAGTCAGAACCAACTACATTTTCGCAGCCAGAGCGGACAAAGTCCGAGGAAACCAGCTTGAGACGGGCAGGGCGATGCATAGCGTCCCGCCATGACAAGTCGCTCTCCTTAGGTGCATTCAATGGGTTGCGCGAAGCGCGCCCCACAATCTGGGAGCGGGGACTTCAGGAGCGCCTGCTGGAGGCAGGATTGCGGCCGCCCTTGGGGCAGGACGCCGACGGCTTTGTCTTCCGACAGGTATGGCCTTGATATAACTGCTCTTAGGGGCATTCCTCTTTTCATGTGGGCTAACCAAGAAGGGGTGTGCAGCAACGCTAGGTGCAAGGCACGTCCGGTTTTCTCTGCCGTTTCCGATTGCGCCGAACAGGATGAGACAGGCAATGCTCTTTCTCGTTTGACGCCTCGTGTCGCGCTGCTCGGGACGGCCTGTTCGTGGTTCCAGAAAAGCTTTCAATTCATATGGATATGTGAAGCGACGTCGCATTGACGATCGAACATTGGCGTTGGGCAGAGCATCTGCGCCCAGAACTACTCGTCGGCCCCCCGGTGTGTCAGCACTTGCCAAACTCGTGCAAAATCCAACCTTCTTAACAATAGTCAAGCGGCCGGCGCGCGGGTTCGTCTATCCAGACAACTGGATAACTGAGCTGGAGGCCGAAATGCGAGAAGTCATGACCAAGACCATGGCACGCAATGTGTTCTATGGCGGCTCGCTGTTCTTCATTGTGGTCTTTTTGATCTTGTCGGCGCATTCGGTCCGCTATGTGGTGAGCCAGTCGACAGCAAACGCTCCACTGACGGACAGCGTCGCCCGTGGCAAACATGTGTGGGAAAAGAACGCCTGCATCAACTGCCACACACTGATGGGGGAAGGGGCTTACTTTGCCCCCGAGCTGCAAAACGTAATGACCCGTTGGGGCGTGCAAGACGAACCTGAAGACGCTTTCGAAGTGTTGAAAGGGTGGATGGAAGCACAGCCAACCGGCATCGAAGGGCGTCGTCAGATGCCGAATTTCAACCTGAGCGACGAAGATATTCGCGATCTGGCAGAGTTCTTCCGCTGGGTGAACACAATCGACGCGCAGGGCTGGCCACCGAACGAGGCGGGCTAAGGCCGGACGAGGAGACAAGACATGAAATACCAAACACAAAAAATTGCCTATTGGTACTTCCTGGCAGCAATGGCGATTTTCGCCGTTCAGGTGCTGGGTGGCCTTTTGGCTGGTTGGATCTATGTCAGCCCGAACTTCCTGTCCGAGCTGCTACCGTTCAACATCGTTCGCATGCTGCACACAAACTCTTTGATCGTGTGGCTGCTTCTAGGGTTCTTTGGCGCGGCGTACTTCCTTGTACCGGAAGAAGCGAGCGTGAGATCCATTCACCCCATGCTGGCGTACTTGCAGCTGATCATCCTGTTGGTTGGAACGCTGGGCGTGGTTGTGACCTATGTGTTCGACCTGTTCCCCGGCAACTGGTTCCTTGGAAAAGAGGGACGCGAGTTTATCGAGCAACCCGTCTGGGTGAAACTTGGCATCGTTGTTGCGGCGCTGATCTTCCTGTTCAACATCTCGATGACAGTTTTGAAAGGTCGTAAGACAGCGATCACGAACGTGCTGCTTCTGGGCCTTTGGGGGCTGGTGCTGCTGTTCCTGTTTGCCTTCTACAACCCATCGAACCTTGCGCTTGATAAAATGTTCTGGTGGTACATCGTCCACCTGTGGGTCGAAGGCACTTGGGAGCTGGTTATGGCATCCATTCTTGCCTACCTGCTGTTGAAACTGACCGGCGTGGACCGTGAGGTCATTGAAAAATGGCTCTATATCATCGTCGCCACCGCGCTATTCTCGGGCATTCTGGGTACGGGCCACCACTATTACTGGATCGGTTTGCCGGGCTACTGGCAGTGGATCGGGTCAATCTTCTCGTCTCTGGAAGTCATTCCGTTCTTTGCGATGATGAGCTTCAGCTTCGTCATGGTGTGGAAGGGCAAGCGCGACCACCCGAACAAAGCGGCCTTGCTTTGGGCGCTGGGTGCCGCAACTGTCGCCTTCTTTGGCGCGGGCGTCTGGGGTTTCCTGCACACACTGCACGGCGTGAACTATTATACCCACGGCACGCAGATCACCGCGGCCCACGGTCACCTTGCCTTTTACGGGGCGTATGTGTCGGTGAATCTGGCGATCATCACCTATGCCATGCCGATCCTGACGGGCCGCGACCCGTATAACCAGGTTCTCAACATGGTCAGTTTCTGGCTGATGACCGGCGGTATGGCGTTCATGACATTCGTCCTGACCTTTGCCGGGACCGTTCAGACCCATATGCAACGTGTGCTGGGTGAGAACTTCATGGACATTCAGGAAGGCTTGAACATCTTCTACCTGATGCGCTGGGGCTCTGGCCTGTGCGTCGTCCTTGGTGCCATCCTGTTCATCTACGCCCAGCTTGCCCCACGTCGCGAAGTGATTGCGCGTGGCGCTGAAAGCGAAGGTGCCTGATATGGCTGCCGTGGAAAAAACGACGGAGGGGGCTGGCGCCCCCTTCTACGCGCCCGTCGCCGACGAATGCGACATCTTCGAAGCCGCCGAACGCCATGGGCTGCCGCTGCTTTTGAAAGGTCCGACCGGGTGCGGTAAGACCCGTTTCGTCGCGCATATGGCCGCCCGTTTGGGACGCCCACTTTACACGGTCGCGTGCCACGATGACCTGTCGGCCGCTGACCTTGTGGGTCGTTACCTATTGAAGGGTGGCGAAACCGTCTGGGTGGATGGTCCTCTTACACGTGCTGTGCGCGAAGGGGCGATTTGTTATCTGGACGAGGTGGTTGAGGCGCGCAAAGACGTGACCGTCGTTTTGCACCCATTGACCGATGATCGTCGTATCCTGCCGCTCGACAAAACCGGCGAAGAGATCGAGGCCGCCCCGGGCTTCATGCTCGTCGCATCCTACAATCCGGGGTATCAGAACATCCTGAAAACCCTGAAACCTTCAACCCGCCAGCGCTTCCTGTCGATCGACTTCGATTTCCCTTCCCGCGACCGTGAAATCGAGATTGTGACGCGCGAAAGCGGCTGGATGTCAGTCGGGCGACGTCCCTCGTCCGACTGGCAAACAAACTGCGCGGCCTGAAAGGGCAAGATCTGGAAGAAGGCGTGTCGACCCGTCTTGTGATCTATTGCGCCACGCTGATCGAAGACGGCATGTCCGTAGACCGCGCCATCCGCGCGGCGATGATCGAGCCTTTGTCTGACGATGAAGATGTCAAACGGGGCCTGATGGACCTTGTCACAGCGATTTATGGCTAACGCCTTGTTGCGACCGGCCTTGGGGTCGGTCGCAACACCTATTCATCTCTGGACGCAAGCCTGACACCCGAGGTTCCCCATGTCCGAACGTGTTTTCGACCCATTCGAGCCCGAAGAAACTGTTGGCAAAATCTGGCACAAATACGCCAGCGGTCTTGATGCGCGTGGTACGCACGAAGAAACTGCTGTGTCGCTCGAGGATGTATCGGGCGTCTGGGTGTCTTCTTCCGAGGGCTTGGCGGGTCTCACGCCGCCGAGATCAAGCCGGCGACGCTGCAAGTCTCGAACCACCGTCTGTCCTTCCGACGTGCCTTGGGCACGTGGCGCGACCGCGAAGCACGGCCAAGCTTTGATGGCGAAGCGCTGCGCTTGCCCGAAAAGATTGCCGAATTCCCCGCGCGGGAAGCCAATGCGGCGCTCTATTTCTGGCTTGTCGCCTCGGTTGCGCATGCGTCCGAACCTGTGAACGACCAAGATCCATTGCGCGCTGATCTGCGTGCATTGCAGGCGTCGATCGCCATGACACAGGCAACGTTGACGGACTGCCCCCGGCTTGCGCGGGTTCTATGAAACCCTTGTCGGGGCGTGTCGGGCAACCCGGCCTGATGCGACACTGCCGAAATATGAAGCCGCAATCGAGGCAGCGATTGACCACTTGTTGGGCGGGCCGGAACCCAAGGGCAAACTTGAAGGTCAGCTTGTCGCCCTGATCCGCACCCCGGATGCGGATTTGGATCATTTGCACGCCCCTAACGGCTATCGTCCGTTTCGTCCCGTGCCAATGTGGCCCGATCTGCGACCGATGGCGAAACGTGCAGCTGCAGATCGTTTGCCGGAAAGCGAAGAACAAGGGCAGGGACCGGGGGACGAGGCCGAAGGGACCAAACGCGCCCGTCGCTCGGACAGTGATCTGGCTGAACGGCGCGACAGTCTGATCCTGCACAAGTTCGAAGCGATCTTCAGTTGGGTTGAAAGCCTGAACATGAACCGTCGCGTTGAAGATGATGATGAAGACAACGCCCGCCGCGCTGCTGACGATCAGGACGAACTGGCGCTGGGGCAGGTGTCCAAAAAGACCGCCACGCGCTTGAAGTTCCACCTTGATTTGTCACCCGAAGATGCTGAACGGGAACGACTGGCAGGCAAGTACCTCTATCCCGAATGGGACCACCGGAAGGGGGGCTATATCCCCGCTCATGCGCGTGTCTTGGCCAGCGTGGCGGACGAGGCTGAGGCCTTGGAGCATGACCCCGCCACAGAACGCCGCATTCGCGCGGTGAAACGTCAGTTCGAAGCTCTGCGCCCCAAACGTGTGATCCTGCCGCGCCAAATGGATGGCGACGAACTGGACCTCGAGGCTGCCATCGCAGCGCAGGTCGAGCTGAAGGCCACAGGTCGCTCCAGTGACCGCGTGTATCGCGCGGCCCGTGTGATGGAGCGGGATTTGGCGATCTCGGTTCTGATGGACATCTCGCGATCAACAGAAGCTCGATCGGTGATCGCAATGTGATTGATGTCGAGCGCGAGGCTCTGACCGCTTTGTCGTGGGGGCTTAATGCGTGTGGGGATGATTTCGCGATCCATGCGTTTTCATCCCTGAAACGCGACCGCGTGTTTGTGCAGGAATGTAAAGGCTTCGACGAGAAAATGGGTCCGCGGGTCGAGGCGCGGATCGGAGGGCTGACGCCTGCGTTCTACACGCGGCTTGGGGCTGCCATACGTCACATGACAGCCGAGCTGGATGCGCGCCCCAACACCCGCCGTTTGCTGCTGGTGATCACCGATGGCAAGCCCAATGATCTTGACCACTACGAAGGACGGCACGGGGATCGAAGACAGCCGCATGGCTGTGCGCGAAGCCCGCCGAAAAGGGCATGCGGTGCATGGCGTTGTGGTGGATCAGAAAGGGCAGGGCTGGGTGCAGCGTATCTTTGGTACGGATGGGTTTTCGATTGTGCCAGATCCCACAAAGCTCACGGCCGCTTTGCCCGAGATTTATCGCCAGATCACGGGTGGCGCATGAGCGATCAGACGTCTGTTCTGGACGAGTTGCCTGGGGATCTGATGATCTGGGTGCTGATCGTGTCCGAGCTTTTGGTGTTCGGTGGAGGGCTTTTGGCCTTTCTGGGGATGCGGGGCGATGGACCCGTTGGGGTTTTGCCGCGGATCAGGCGCATCTCGATCGGGTCGCCGGGGGCGTAAACACAATCGTTCTGGTGACAAGCGGCTATTGCGCGGCGCGCGCCGTTCAGTCCGCGCTTCACATGCGTGCTTGGCTGTCCGGTGCGATGGCGCTTGGCGTCGTTTTCCTGATCGTCAAATGGATCGAATACGCTGAAAAAGCGCGTCATGGGATCGGGATCGAGACCAGCGACTTCTTCACCTTCTACTATCTTCTGACCGGGTTTCATGCGCTCCATGTCGTGGCGGGGCTTGTGATCTTTGCACTGCTGATGCGCTGGGGGACACCGCGCAATCTGGAAGCAGGCGCCGCCTTTTGGCACATGGTTGACTTGGTCTGGGTGCTGCTCTTCCCGATCATCTATCTGGTGCACTGATGACGACACATATCCTGACGCGCGCCGCAATTCTTCTGGTTAGCCTAAGTCTGGCCACGACCGTTTTCGCGGGCGTGTTGCCCGAAGCTGGCTCCGGTTTTGTTCTAACCGTCCTTGCGCTGTCCGGCCTGAAAGCCGCGTGATCCTGTCAGACTATCTGGGCCTGCGCGAGGCCCCCAGCTTTCGTGGCGGGTTCACGGCGTTCCTGATCGGTTTTTTGGGGTTGGCGGCGCTGATCTATGCGGTGCCGATGGCAATGTAGCTCTGCTTGACGATGGTCAAGACACTGAACTGCCTGGCTTGTTACCCTTGGGTCTGAACCTGACAGGAGCTTCACCATGAACGCTTTGAAAATTGCAGTTTGGATTATTGCCATGGCGTCACCCGTGATGGCGCACCACGACAAAACTCCGCTGCGCGAGGCTGTTGTCGATGGGCATTCCCATGATGTCGGAGGCGCGACCTTTTGGCTGGCAGGTGCTGCGATCGCCATGATCATCGCGCTTATCGCCGTGCAGAAGTCGGTTTTTCGAAAGTGACGGATGATTTGCCTGACAGATCGGGGTCGTTGGCCGGTTTGGCTGCTGGCCGTTGTGCTTTACCCGCTTGCAGCAGGCGCGGCTGCCGTAAATCTGTTTTTCTTTACCCTAATGACCCAGGCGATCGGGCTTAGCGTGCTGACACCGGTGCAGTCCATCTTTGGGGGCGTTGTCCTCGGTGTGCCTTTTGCTTGGGTTGCCGGGAAATGGATGCGCGGATTGATCGACAAGGCAGAAGACGAAGTCTGACGGGCAAGTGGCGATGTTTCGCGCCTGCCGTAGTGATGGTTTTCGAGATTGCCAATCCTGTTGTCGCCCCATGTAGGATCTGGTCAATCGGTCGGAAATAATGGTTACTTCTCAAGACACTCGCGGAGACGACCGGGCTCGTTATCCGATGTGCTTGGCGCTTCCAAACTTGGCTGACAACCTCATCGCTCGATAGTGATCTTTAGGACGATGCGGTTGACTTTCGTCAAGGAGATGCCCCCGGACTCACCTCATTGTCTCATGGAACCATCAACAGGGGCCATGGATGTATTTCCGCAGGCATAGGATTGAACTGAACATGTCAGGCAACCAGAAAGGTCGCCTGTCTGTTCGTGCATTCCTTTCGCTATTGGGCATGCTGGCACTGGTGATGCAGCCTTTCACTGCGTCTATTGGACATGCCAGCAATATGACGTGGATCGAGATCTGCGCCGACGGGGAAGGGGCCTATGTTCAAGTTGATCTGAGCAGCGGCGAATCCGAGCCTGTGAATGACCACAAATGCTGTGAAGATTGCACCAACTGCGCAACTTGCGCCTCTTCGATGACAGGGCTGTCTCACGGGCAAGCTGGTTGCAGTTTTGACCGGTCCGGTTTGGCCCAGACATCTGTCTTGCGCGCCCAAACCTCTGGTCTGGATCACGCACGCGGGTGGCCGGAAACCCGTGGACCCCCAGCCGTGAACTCAGAAAAAACGTACTGCGCCGTGCGCGGCGCATTCACAGCAATCCCCCATCTAAAAGGAGGTGCGCTGTGAGTATCAAGCGCGCAATCAATTCTTGGCTCTGTGCCCTTGTCCTGATCCTGTCCGGGGTCATGACCGATACGGCAAAGGCGGATAGCCTTGCCAATTTCCTGCCAGACCTGACGCCTGCTGATTTGGCACCCGGCGCTGACGCGTTCGGTCCGATCCGCGAAGATGTGCCAGTCGCCCCGATCCTGCAAGGCGGCGAGGTGATCGCCTACGCCTTCCTAACCTCAGATTTTGTGGGTACGACGGGGTATTCAGGCAAACCTATTCATGTCGTTGCCGCTATTGATCTAGATGCGGTGTTGGCCGGTGTTAAACTTGTCAAACACTCGGAACCCATTGTTCTGATTGGAATTCCAAACTCAAAAATGGTCAAGTTGACCGAAGGCTACAAGGGTCTGGACCTGAAAGCCGAGGCCGCTTCGGGCGGCGACGCCCATGACCTTGATATTATCTCGGGTGCGACGGTCACCATCATGGTGATTGACGACAGCCTTGTACGCGGCGGCATCAAAGTGGCGCGTGCATTGGGGCTGGGCGGCCTTTCCCCCGCGACACCCGATGGGCCGCGGCGCGAGATTGATATGGCCAAGACCGAGCTGTCTGACTGGACCACCCTGTCTGGCGACGGATCAGTACGCCGCCTGACCCTGGATATCGGCCAGATCAACGCGGCCTTTGAAGCCACTGGTGATCCCAAAGCCATTGCCCGCCCTGAACGCGGCGCCCCCGAGGACACGTTCATCGACATGCATCTGGCGGTCGTATCCGTGCCCTCCATCGGACGGACGCTGCTGGGGGATGCGGAATACGCAAACCTTACCGAGTGGTTGGACGAGGGCGAGCACGCGCTTCTGATGCTGGGACGCGGGGCCTATAGCTTCAAAGGATCTGGCTATGTCCGCGGGGGGATTTTTGACCGGATCCAGATGATCCAGGGCGATAATTCGGTCCGCTTCTTCGACAAGCAGCAGCGTCGTCTTGGCGCGCTGGCAACGGATGACAGCCCCAGTTTCACCGAACTGGATATCTTCAAAATCCCCGCAGACGCCGAGTTTGACCCGGCCGAGCCGTTCCGTGTTCAACTTCTGGCGCAACGCTCGATCGGGGCGCTTGAGCGGACCTTCCTGACCTTTGATCTGGGCTACAAACTGCCCGAGCGCTTCCTGTTGCCGGCCGTTGCCGCTGCACCCATTGTGGATGACGCGGAAGCCGAAGCCGCTGCCAAATCCGCACTGTGGAAACGCATCTGGAAAGACAAAACGGTCGAGATCGGCATCCTTGGCGCGATGCTTCTGGTGCTGACAGGCGCATTCTTTTTTCAGTTCCACGCGACCCGCAATGCGCGCGCCTTCTATTGGTTCCGAATTGGGTATCTCACCTTCACGCTGGTCTTCCTTGGCTGGTATGCGAACGCGCAACTGTCCATCGTGAACCTGATGGCACTGACCGGTAGCCTGCGGTCTGGCTTTACATGGGATGCCTTCCTGATGGACCCGCTGGTCTTCATCCAGTGGTTCGCCGTGGCTGCTGCGCTGATCTTCTGGGGCCGCGGTGCCTATTGTGGTTGGCTGTGCCCCTTCGGTGCGCTGCAAGAGCTGCTGAACAAAGCCGCACAAGCACTGAAGATCCCCGCAATGGACTCTGCCGTGGGGCCTGCACGAGCGTCTGTGGCCGATCAAATACATGATCTTCTTTGGGCTCTTTGGTCTGTCCATGGTCTCGATCCCCTTGGCCGAAACCTATGCGAGGTAGAGCCCTTCAAGACCGCGATCATCCTGAAGTTCGTGCGCGAGTGGCCCTTCGTGGTCTTTGCCGTCCTACTTCTGATCGCTGGCTTGTTCGTCGAGCGCTTCTATTGCCGCTATCTTTGCCCGCTGGGCGGAGCGCTGGCAATTCCCGCCCGCATCCGCATGTTTGACTGGCTGAAACGCTATCACGACTGCGGCCATCCCTGTCAGATCTGTCGCAATGAATGCCCCGTTCAGGCCATCCACCCGACAGGCGAAATTAATCCCAACGAGTGTGTCGACTGCCTGCATTGCCAGGTTCTGTATCAGTCGACCGATAAATGTCCGGTTGTCATCCGCACGCTGAAGCGGCGGGCCAAGACCGGCGTGGCGGATCTGAATATTCCGTCAAAGAAACCACCGGCGAACCATCCGAACGCCAAAAGAACGTCAGCTCCTAAGGAGGACTTAAAATGACTGACACGAACGACAAACTCTCCATGACCCGCCGCGGCATGCTGGGGGCCACCGCCACGGGCGCGGTCTTCGCAGGGGACCGGACTGGGGCGCAACCCTGATGACCGCGAAAGAGGCAAGCGCCGCAGCGAATGCCAGCTTGGCACCAGGCGAGTTGGACGAATACTACGGCTTCTGGTCTTCGGGCCAAACCGGCGAACTGCGCGTGCTGGGCGTGCCGTCGATGCGTGAACTTATGCGCGTGCCCGTGTTCAACCGCTGCTCGGCCACTGGCTGGGGACAGACCAATGAATCGCTGAAGGTTCTGACCGAAGGCCTGCTGCCGGAAACCAAGCAGTTCCTGGCATCGAATGGCAAGGTCACGTATGACAACGGCGACCTGCACCACCCACACATGTCCTTTACCGATGGCACCTATGACGGCCGCTATCTGTTCATGAACGACAAGGCCAACACCCGCGTGGCCCGTGTGCGTTGCGACGTGATGAAATGCGACAAGATCATCGAGATCCCGAACGCACATGACATCCATGGCCTGCGCCCGCAAAAATTCCCGCGCACCGGTTACGTTTTCGCCAATGGCGAGCACGAAGCACCGTTGGTCAACGACGGCAAGATCCTCGATAAGCCCGAGGAATACGTCAACATCTTCACCGCCATCGACGGTGACACGATGGAGATCGCATGGCAGGTGATCGTGTCGGGTAACCTCGATAACACCGACTGTGACTATCAGGGCAAATACGCCTTCTCGACCTCGTACAACTCGGAAATGGGGATGACCCTGCCCGAGATGACCGAGAACGAACTGGACCACGTGGTCGTGTTCAACATCAAAGAGATCGAAGCCGGTATCGCCGCAGGTGACTATCAGGAACTGAAAGGTGTGAAAGTGATTGATGGCCGTAAAGGTCAGAACAAGAACTACACACGCTACATCCCGATCCCGAACTCGCCCCACGGCGTGAACGCGGCGCCTGACAAGAAGCACATCATGATCAACGGCAAGCTGTCGCCGACCGTTTCGGTGATTGATGTCGAGAAAGTCGACGCGGTATTCGCCGGTGCCGACGAACGCAGCTGCGTTGTGGCCGAGCCTGAACTGGGCCTTGGGCCGCTACACACCGCCTTTGACGGTCGCGGCAACGCCTACACCACGCTGTTCCTGGACAGCCAGGTGGTGAAGTGGAACATCGAAGATGCGATCAAAGCCTATGCAGGTGAAGACGTTGATCCGATCCGCGACAAGGTGGACGTGCACTATCAGCCGGGCCACAACTCGACCTCGATGGGTGAAACCGCTGAAGCTGATGGCAAGTGGCTGATTTCGATGAACAAGTTCTCGAAAGACCGCTTCCTGAACGTGGGTCCGTTGAAGCCGGAAAACGAGCAGTTGATCGACATTTCGGGCGACAAGATGAAGGTGGTCCATGACGGTCCGACCTTCGCCGAGCCGCACGATTCGATCCTTGTTCACCGCTCGAAAGTGAACCCGGTCAATGTCTGGGATCGCAACGACCCAATGTGGGAAGACGCCCGCAAACAGGCAGAAGCCGATGGCGTCAACCTGGAAGACGGCCACGATGAAGTGATCCGTGACAAGGACGATCCGACCAAGGTGCGTGTCTACATGTACTCGGTCGCGCCGACATTTAGCCTCGAGAAGTTCACGGTCAAACAGGGTGACGAGGTGACGATCTATGTGACCAACCTAGATGACGTGGATGACGTGACCCACGGGCTGTGCATGGCCAACTTTGGTGTCGCTATGGAAGTCGCACCGCAGGCAACTGCATCGGTGACCTTCGTTGCTGACCGTCCGGGCGTTCACTGGTTCTATTGCCAGTGGTTCTGCCACGCGCTTCACATGGAGATGCGCGGCCGGATGTTCGTTGAACCGAAGGATGCGTAACTGATGCGGTGGCCCCTGACCCTTGGACTTGTCTTCACTGCCAGCCTTGCGCAGGCAGCCGAATGGGATGTTCCCAATCGGCCGGGGGCCATTGCAGAAACACTTTCCCGGGCCGCAGAAGGCGACACGCTTCGCCTGCGGCCCGGAACCTATTATGAAACCGTAGTGCTGGACAAATCCGTGACGCTGGACGGCGGTGGCGCGGCCACGATTGACGGGCAGGGCAATGGCAGCGTGATTACCGTGACCGGTGACAACGTGACCGTTCAGGGGCTGACCGTGATCGGGTCGGGGTCCGAGCATGACGGGATTGATTCAGGCATTCAGCTTCTGAAAACTGCAGATGCCCCCATCGTTCGTGACAATGTGCTTCTGGGCAATCTCTATGGGATTGATGTTCACGGCGCCGATGATGCGCTGGTGTCTGGGGAACCGGATCGAGGGCCGTCAGGACCGCCACATGAACGCGCGCGGCAACGGCATCTATGTCTGGAACGCGCCGGGGGCGATTGTCGAAGGCAACCAGGTCCGCTGGGGGCCGCGATGGCATCTTCGTCAATTCCTCGAAAAGGAACATCTTCCGGGGCAACACGTTCCGCGATCTGCGTTTTGCCGTGCATTACATGTATGCCGACAACACCGAAGTGTCGGGCAATGTTTCGATCGGTAACCACCTTGGCTATGCGGTCATGTTCTCGACCCGCGTGACGGTGACGGACAACGTGTCCATCAACGACCGCGATCATGGTGTGATGCTGAACTATGCCAACCGCAGCGTGATCACCGGAAACTATGTGAAGAACGCGACCGAGAAATGCACGTTCCTTTACAATTCGAACAAAAATGACTTCTCGGGCAACTGGTTTCAGGGCTGCGGGATTGGCATTCACTTTACTGCCGGATCCGATGACAACCGGATCGTGGGCAACAGCTTCATCGGCAACCGTACGCAGGTGAAATACGTGTCGACCAAATGGGTCGAATGGTCCGAGGACGGGCAGGGCAACCACTGGTCCGACTTCGCCGCGTTTGACGTAGACGGAGACGGCGTGGCCGACGCGCCCTATCGCCCGAATGACAGCATGGATCATGTGCTGTGGACCCAACCTGCCGCAAAAATGCTTCTTGGCTCACCGGCTGTTCAGCTGGTGCGCTGGTCTCAATCCGCTTTCCCCGCGCTTTTGCCGGGCGGGGTGGTGGATTCACATCCACTTATGCAGGCCCCAACACCGCCTGCAATCGCAAAGGTGCCCCATGACGGATAACGCACTGACCATTGAAAACGTTCGGAAAGATCGTGGCCGCACGACTGTTCTGGATGACGTGTCCCTGACCGTGAACCCCGGCGAGCGCGTGGCGCTTTTGGGACATAACGGGGCAGGGAAATCCACCCTGATCAAAACCATTTTGGGCCTGACCCCCCTCACGGATGGCCGGATCCGCGTCGATGGCGCGCATCCCGGCTCTTCACAGGCCCGCCGCTCGACCGCTTACCTTCCCGAAGCGGTCAGCTTCCATCCTGCCCTGACAGGCCGCGAACAGTTGACGCTGTTCGCTCGCCTTGATGGGCAGGGTGCTGATATTCCGGGGCTGTTGGATCGTGTGGGTCTGGGCGATGCGATGGACCGTCGAATTGGCGCCTACTCCAAAGGCATGCGCCAACGTCTGGGGTTGGCACAGGTGCTTCTGGGTCAGCGAAAGTCGCGCTGCTAGATGAGCCTACCAGCGGTCTCGACCCGATCTCACGCCAAGACCTTTACGCCATCATTGACGAGCTGGCCGCGCAAGGCACTGCCGTTCTGATCGCCAGCCACGCCCTGACCGAGGTCGAGGCCCGCACCGACCGCATCGCCATTCTGCGTAAGGGTGTGAAAGTGGCGGACGATACGCTCGAGGCGCTGTCGGCCAAAGCTGGCCTACCAACCAAACTGCGTATCCGCGCGACCGGCGCCCACGCAGACCAGATCGCCGAAACGATGGGCGGAACCCGCATCAATGGCGCCTCGGTCGAGGTCCTCTGCGCCCCTGACCAGAAGATGGCGCGACTGCGGGACGTGGCCGCGATGGGTGATGCTGTCGCGGACATCGAAATGACGCCACCGCGGCTTGAAGACCTTTATCGCCACTATGCCAAGGAGGGAATGCAATGACCCGTTTCCTGTCGATCGCTGCGACCGAGATGCTGATCCTGCGCCGCAACCGGTGGCTTTTGATGGCGACGATCGTGATGGTTCTGTTTGCGCTGGCGCTGACCTTTGCTGGCAGCGCGCCCACGGGCACGCTGGGCGTTGATATGCTGACCATTTCGGTCACCTCGATGACAACCCTGTCCGTTTACCTCGCACCGCTTCTGGCGCTGATGATTAGCTTCGACGCCATCGCGGGCGAAGCTGAACGCGGCAGCCTGTCGCTGCTTCTGTCCTACCCGGCTGGGCGCGGGGAAATCCTGCTGGGCAAGTTTGCGGCACATCTGGCAGCATTGGGGTTTGCCATGACGGTTGGCTTCGGTACGGCCGGCGCGATTGCCGCTTGGTCCGGCGGGGCAGGGCCCGACAGCCTGATCGCATTGGCCCGCCTGATCGCCACCTCGATCCTGCTGGGTGCTGTTTTCCTTGGGCTTGGCTACCTCTCTCGGCCTGTCGCGCAGCGCGACCGCTGCGGCTGGTCTGTCGGCCGGCCTGTGGCTGGTGTTCGTTGTGCTTTATGACCTTGGCCTTTTGGGCGCCGTGGTGATGGATGGCGGAGGGAACTTCACCCGCACGATCTTCCCGTGGCTGATGGTGGCGAACCCGGCGGATGCGTTCCGAGTTTGGAACATCGCAGCCTCTGACGGTGTTGCGCTTGCGTCTGGCATGGCAGGGGCCGCACAGACATTGCCCGCCTGGGCCGCGCCCGCTTCGCTGATCATCTGGCCAGTGCTGGCCTTCGTTCTGGCGCGCGCTGCCTTCAAGAGGGTTGAACCATGAAACGCTTGATCCTTCTTGCGGCTCTGACGTTGGCTGCCTGCAATGAAGACGAGGCAAAGGCGCCTCCGCCCCCCGTCGATCTGACGGAACAAGCGCTTAGCTATTTCTGCCAGATGAACATTGCCGAACATGGTGGCCCAAAAGGGCAAATCCACTTGGACGGCCACCCTGCACCTCTGTTCTTCGCGCAGGTGCGTGACCTGATGGCCTATCTGAAAAGCCCCGAGCGTGACGCCGAAATTACCGCCGTCTATGTCAGCGATATGGGGTCTGCCCCAAGTTGGTCGGAGCCCGGGGATTTCAAACTGGATCCCGGTTGGCGAGGCCAGCTTTGTGGTCGGCGCACCGGTCGCAGGCGGCATGGGCGCCCCCGAAATCGTGCCCTTTGCCAAACCAGAAAACGCCGCTGCGTTTGTTGAAACCTATGGCGGCGAGGTGTTGCCGCTGGACGCCATTCCTGACGACGCCGTTTTGGCCCCCGTTGACCTGACGCTTACCTTGGAGACCCCATCATGACCCGCTTTGATCGCCGTCGTTTCCTGACCATCACTGCCGCTGCCATGGCTATACCAAGTGCAGCTGCGGCGTCTTCAGTTGCGCGTTGGACCGGGCGAGCGTTGGGCGGACCTGTGTCGATGCAATTGGTCGGTCTGAACGATGACGCGGCACAGCCCATTTTCAAGGCCGTAGAAGCCGAGTTGGCGCGATTGGAGCGATCTTCAGCCTGTATCACCTTTCGTCAGAACTGGTCCGTCTGAACCGGGATGGGCAGTTGCCGACCCCGTCCCCCGAGCTGCTGTCCGTCCTCAGCCTGTGCAGCGCACTGCATACGGCCAGCGACGGTGCGTTCGACCCCAGCATTCAGCCCTTGTGGCGCGCCATTGCGCTGAAAAAAAGATGCGGACGCGGTTTCGCGGGCCAAGCAAGCGGTCGGCTGGTCGCGCGTGCGTTATGACGAAAGCAGTATTCGCCTTCCAGAGGCAGGCGCGTTGACCCTGAATGGTATTGCGCAAGGCGCGGTGACAGATGCTGTCGTCGATCTTCTGAAACGCCACGACCTTCAAAACGTTCTGGTCGATATGGGGGAAATTGCAGCTGTCGGAAGCGGGCCAAGCGGCCCTTGGACCATTGGGGTGTCGCTGCCCAATGGCACGCTCGTGCACCGGTTGACCGCGCAAGACCGGGCCGTCGCAACGTCTGTTCCTCATGCGATGACCATTGGGATGGAACAGGGTCATATCTTGACCCCGACAGGAGCCCGCGCTCGCGCGAAGATCACCTCGGTATCCGCACCTCGTGCGGTTCTTGCAGATGGGCTTTCCACTGCACTTTGTCTCGTGCCGGCATCTCGTTCGGTCGACATTATTCAGCCTTTAAAGGCGCCCGTTTAGAGTATTTCGAGCAGGCATAGAGACCCGCTCAGTTTGCGCTTGTAGGGCCAGTTGAAATTGGTCTAACGGGGCTATTGCACCAGCCACATGTTCCATGTTGGCTGGTTGCAATTCTGCCGTGGAACGGCGTATTCATAATATTCCAGGTTAAGGGAGCCAGATATGCAGCCTGAGCATAAGGCGGTGGCGCATCAGTCTTTGCTGTTAAGCAGCATGCCGGCGGATGATGCCGAGGCATTGCTCTCGCGTGCCAGCGTGATCAACTATGACCGCGGTCAAACAGTCTTTTTGCAGGGCGAACGGGCGACCGCAATCTTCATAGTGGTAGATGGCTGGGCAAAGCTTTATCGTATTGCGCCAAGCGGTGCCGAAGCTGTCGTGGGGGTGTTCACCAAAGGACGCAGTTTTGGCGAAGCTCTGGCCTTTCGTGGCGATGTGTACCCGGTGTCATCAGAAGCTGTGACGAAATGCACGCTTTTGCGCATCGACGCCGAGGACTATCTGCGGCGCATCCGGGAAACGCCCGAAACCGCAATTTCTCTGCTGTCCGCCACTTTTGTGCACTTGCACAACCTCGTTTCTCAGATCGAAGCTTTGAAAGCGCGCACCGGTGCCCAGAGGGTCGCCGAGTTTCTTTGTGAACTTGCAGAGTGCCAGACCGGGGCATGCGAAGTCGTGCTTCCCTACGACAAGATCCTGATTGCCGGACGACTTGGTATGAAGCCCGAAAGTCTAAGCCGAGCTTTTGCCCGGCTGAAGGACGAGGGGGTTCAGGTTAAGCAGAATCGAGCTAAAATCGATGATATCGATCATCTTCGAATCTATTGTGAAGAAGACCCTGCGCAAGCTTGGGTGCGATGAACCGTAGCCCACTTGTTTTCCAGTAACTTGCGTTCGTACGGTGCTGCAATGTGAGGGCCGGGGAGAGACGAGAGGATATCCGGTGGAAGAACAACCGCGTTGAAATCTCGCTCCTGCAAGTGCGAACTCCTCTGACTGCTACGCCACTTACTTCGCCGGTTGCCGACCCCAATTGCTGGCCGCGCGTGGTGTGTCGCAATTGTGAGCTAGAGCGCGTTGACGAATTGCGTTAAACATGAGGTCGAGCATGATCAGGTCTTTTTGCATGACCTGAGTGGCGTGGGGGTGGACGTGTGGATACAATTCTGGCGCGACATTCGTCCGAACGGGCGATAGCGGATTGGGTTGAAGATAATTCAGAAGTGTATGGGAATGCGCCGGCACTTTTTAACATGTCTGGTAGCGTGGCCATGACACATGCCGATGTGGCCGATCGTGTCAGCGCGCTTGTCAGGGAATTTCGTGCGCTTGGCATAAGTCGCGACACACGGGTCGCGGTGTGTCTGACAGACGGGCCAGAGACCTTGACGGTCCTTCTGGCGCTGATGAGCATGTCTGCGGTTCTACCCATTCACCCGACCGCCGCGGTAGATACCTTCGAGAAGATGGTTGAAAAGCTGGACATCTCGGTCGTGATTGGTGCGCACCGGCCTGTCTCGGCAGCCTGGAAAATCGCCGAGGCACGCGGCATTTGCTATGTCGCGGTCGAAACAGACCCCTCCAGTCCGGCTGGCGTGTGTCTGACGCCGCATCGGCGGGTCGATAATCCGTCACGGGCGCAGGCTGGGCTGGATGATGTGGCGTTGTACATTTCGACCTCTGGGACCACAGGAAGCTCGACAGTCGTGGCGATTACGCAACGCAGCCTTGATCGCAACGTTGCGACCCACGGCGCGCTAAATGGCTATGGGCCGGGGGATCGCGCCATTTGCGTGATGAGCTTCACCTATCTATTCGCCTATGTGCGGGCCTCGCTACCGATACTGCAGCGCGGAGGGGCGGTGATCGTGGCCCCGGGTTATCGCTTTGCGGATATGCAGAACTGTTGCGAGACCTTGAAGCCGACCAGCATGACCGCGACGCCGACTATCCTTCAGAAACTTCTCGCCGATTGCGACGCAAGAGGCTGGCGGCCTGAACCGGGTGTGCTGCAAAGGCTCCACGCCACCGGAGAGGCCATTCCCGATACGCTGCGGGCCCGATTGCATGCGATGTTCGGGGCGCGTCTGGGTACCAACTACGGAATGACCGAGGTGTCGCCGCAGGTGGCGGCCTACGGGCCAGAAGAGCAATTCGAACCGGGCGCTGTTGGACGTATTGTAGCGCCTTGGTGCGTTGATATCGTTGATGAAAACGGCGCGGCTTTGCCCCTTGGGTCCGTCGGGCGCATTGCTCTGCGGGGCGGGTATGTAAACGCTATTGTCGGGGCAGAGAAAGAGACGCGGTTCGATCAAGAGGGACGTTTCCTGACGGGCGACCGGGGATTTGTAGACGATGCAGGTATTCTGTTTATCGCGGGCCGCGCGGATGAGGTTATCAACCGGGGCGGCGAAAAGCTGGACCCCAAGGTCATCGAGCAATCCCTTGAGCGTGATCCAGATGTCCAACGGGCGGTTGTCTTTGGTGTGCCAGACCCAAAACTGGGGCAAAAGATCGTGGCCCTGATTGTCCTGCGCAAAGGTGCCACACGCAGCGTCCAAGATATCCGCGAGGGTGCAGGCACACAGATCGCCGGGTGGGGGATGCCAGAGCGGCTTGTCGTTGTGCCTGATGTTCCGACCAACGCGAACGGCAAAGTATCTCGGCGCGACCTGTCTTTACGGTATGCGGATGCCTGAACTTGACGTTACAACTCCTGCCTTGATCGGCGTGGATGCAATCCGGGAAGATCTTCTTTCCGTATTTCGAAATGCGCTTGGGCGTTCTGATTTCGACGCACGCGAAGGGTTTCTGAACGCGGGCGGTGACTCGCTGACTGTCATCGAAACCATTCTGGAAATTGAGCAGAAATACGGGGTTTCGCTGTCGGCTGCCGAGTTTATGGCGCTTGATACAGCGAGAAGCTTTCACTCCGCATTGTGTCTGCGATGCAAGAGTGCGACCCGAATATGGGGTCCGTGGAAAGCCCGGAAGGTGACGACCGCACGTTTCTGACTGTTGTACAGGACGGGACGGAGGGGCCCCCACTTATCTGCACCTATGGACGCACTGGCGAGGCTGCATTTGCCGTCACAGCCGCGGGAATCCTGCCTGATAATCAACCCGTTGCAGCGCTTCAGGTCCGTGCAGGTAGCCTCATGAGTGACGGTGTGCGCTCGGCGCAAGATCTGGCAAGATCGAATGCCGAAGCAATACTGCGACACTATCCGAACCGTCCCTGCGTGCTGTTAGGGTATTCGCTTGGGGCGCATGCAGCGCTCGCTGTTGGCAATGAACTTGCCCGGCGCGGATCCCCTCCGGCCCTGATTGTGGTTCTGGACGACGAGGCGGATCTGGACCGTCGGCTTTTTGGCATCGCGCAAGGGCCTTGGGTCGCCACAAGTAGAAAACTGTTATTGGACAAAATACTAAGAGCCAATGCAGCCAAGCCGATCGCCACGCGTCTGGTCTATATCCGGTCGTCGGAAAACGATGCCCATTATCGGTCTGACCCGACCTGTGGCTGGGGCGAAATCGCAACGGGTGGCGTGAGCTGCTATAATCTTCCATTCAACCATTTTGATTTTGTGAAAGAGCCTTGTCTGCGCCAGATCGTGCCAATCCTGCTGAAAGAGATGAAGGCGCTTGATCCGGATGCTCTGACGCCGGACAAGGCGCAATTCTTGCGGTTTGATGCACGGCGGGCCGCGCGAGAAGGGGATCTGCCATACGAAATTTCATGCCTGCAGAAAGCGATTGATGACAACGAAGACCAGCCCGTCTGGGTCTATGCCAATCTGGCGGAAGCTCTGTTCCAGAAAGGTGACAGCGTCGCCGCGCGAGAGGCGCTATTGCAGGCGCGCCGTCGCGAAACGTGGCAACTTTCTTTGGATCTTCGGTTCCTGTCCGTGTTCCAGAAAGCCGGGTTCGAGGATGACCTTGCAGATGTTCTGCGCCGACTTGCGAAATTACAGGCCGACCACCCCTCGGTGTATGAGCAAAAGGCGCGTGTGTACTTCCGACTTGGAGATTTAGATGCCTGTGAGCGTGCGTTGCGCGCGGGGTTGGCGATGCATCCGACGCACCAGCGGTTGTCGCGTTTGATGGTGCGGTATTTGCATCGGATTGCGTCCTGGCCCGAGCTGGCAATGACAGCCGAGCGTGTGCTTCAAGCGCATCCAAACACATCGTCTGTTCGGACCTTGCTGATCAGAGCCTACACAAATTTGGGATGCCCCGAGCGGGCTTTGCCCTTCCGCAATGACATCATGACGAGCGATTACATGAATGCAAATGGGCTTGTCGCATTTGGCAAGGCGCTAGTCGGTTGTAATCGGATGTCCGAGGCGCTTGAAGTCGCCGACATGGCCGTGTCGGTGGCGCCCTCAGATCCAAGCGTGCATTCCTTGCGCAGTGAATGCTTGGCGGCATTGGGGCAACCGTCTGAAGCGGCGGCCGCAAGAAAGCTTACTCGCGATCTGCAGGACAGCTCGTCGCTTGGCCCAATGGTGAAGGCCAAGTTGGGTCTGGCGAAGCGCGCGCTTTCGGCTGTCCGCGCGCGCATGGATCGTTCGCGCCTGTCCGGTCGGTAATGTGTTCTGCGAAACAAGGCCTAAACCCGCTGCGCCAAAGCGGCTGGGGCGACGAGCTTGATTGACCAAGTGTCATTGATATGACCGACTAACGGCACTGCTATTCTGGAAGCTCCTTCCCACTCCCACCAGCTTCTGAAGGCATGTCGTTAAATTTCGGAAGGCCATCGGGGCATGCGCAGGACGGTCTCAGCATAGTGAACGTGCAGGGCGGGTTGGAACTCTAGATCCGGCAACATGGCCGCATAGATGTCGACCAACCCCATTTCCGGGTGGTCCGTCATCAAGTGACCGCCACAGGATGTACAATACTTCCGGTGGCTCTGGTCAGTCTTGGCATAGGTCGCGATCTGATCCTCGCCTGCGGTGATGGTCAGGCTGGCTGGGTCCCACAGCGTGAAGGCATTGACCGGCGCTGCCGACCATGTTCTGCACGACGTGCAGTGGCAATAGCCCATCCCGGCGGGGGTGCCGTTGACCGAGAAAGTGACTTTTCCGCAGAAACAGCTTCCTTCATAGGTGTGATCTGACATGAGAGTTCTCCTTTTTTTGGTGGTTAATCGGTGAAGGTTGCAGGCGGTTGCGCCGCACGGTTGACAGACAGGTTGAACACGTCCGGACGGGCATAGTGGCCAGCGACGTCAAATTTGCGACGCGAGGCGCGGGCCTCGGCGGGATCAATCTCGGCCAGCAACAGGCCTTTCTCTTGGTGCATCGGGCCAGCTGCGATACCACCAAAGGGTTTGTAGATCACGGCGTCGCCGGGGTTCACCCACTCGTCCTTATTGGGGAACAATTCGTCGTAATGCGGGATGTCGGTCGGGATATCTGCAACCTCAAGCGCCGTCGCACAGCCGATCACCCAGCAGCCGCCTTCGCGCGCGATGTGCTGCATTGTGGCCAGCCATGTGTCGCCGCTGTCCCATGTGGCGCGACATAGATGTCGATGTCTTGGGCATACATCGCGAAACGCGCCAAGGGCATGTAGTTTTCCCCAGCAGATCAGCGCACCGATCCGGCCCCACGGCGGTGTCGACCACCTTAAGGCCTGATCCATCCCCAAAGCCCCAGACCATGCGTTCGGGGTTGGTCGGCATCAGCTTGCGATGATTGTTCGCGATGGTGCCGTCCGCATCGATGATCACGCAAGAATTATAGAGGGTCGAGCCCGACACAGCTCCGTCCAGTTCCTGATAACCCGCGACAATAACCATCTCGTGCTCGCGTGCTGCGTCCTGCAGCGGGGTCATGCCCCCGCGGCTCAGATCAATGGAATTGGCTTGCATGCGGGTAAACAGCTCGTCGGTTTTTCCCATGCCCGCGCCGGGCGGCAGGCGCCAGACGAAGGTGGGATAGCCGGGAAACCAGGCCTCGGGGAAAACGATCAATTTGGCGCCTTCTGCGGCGGCCTTTTCGATCAACCCGACAGCACGCTCCATGCTGGCGGCCAGATCAAGATAGACGGGTGGTTCCTGAACTACTGCGGTTTTCATTGGAAGTCCTTTCCATTGCGGCCAGAGACGATGACCATTTCACAGGGGCCGACAAAGCCGTCTTTGGTTTCATAAGCAGACAGTGCATCCGCGATTTCATCCCAGACGCTTTCCTGTTCCGCTTTGCTGAGGCCTGAAAGCATCTGGTGTAGCGCCCCAAAGCTTTCTTTCTCGAACCGCAAACAGTCCGCGGCATGGGGCAGGCGCAGCGGCGCCTCGATCACGCGCTCTTCGATGTCGTCGAACCCCCGCGTTTTGCAGCACGTCTGCCAGCACACCCGCGCCACCAAGCTGAATGGGCCGGGTTGTCCGGGCAGGGGGGCGGCAGGGCCGCGCGCTCGCGGATGATGGACACCGGGGTCGAAAAGAACCCGTTGCGATCCGGCGTGGAATAGACCATCGCCGCGAACCGCCCGCCGGGTTTCAGCGCCCTGCGGATGCGCCCCAATGCGGCTTGTTGATCTGGGAAGTAGATCAGGCCGACACGCGAAATCGCGGCATCAAACGAGGCCGGGGGCACGTCCAACGCCTCGCCATCGGCGACCAGAGTGTCCAGCTGGTCATGCCCTGCTGCACGTGCGTTCTCGGCAGCAAACTCGAGGATGTTTTCCGAGATGTCGGTCGCCAGCACACGGCCCGTTGGACCAACACGCGCGGCAGCGACAAGGGATTGCTCGCCAGCCCCCGCAGCCACGTCCAGAACATGGCTGCCCTGCGTGATCCCGGCCATATCCAGCATGGTTTCGGTCGCAGGCCCCAGCCATTCGTTCAGGACACGCCCCCAATCATTCCACGCTTTCGCCGCATCCTGCCACTGTGCGTGTGTGGTCGTTTTGTATGTTTCAGCATTGAACGCCGTCATCGTATGTCCTCCTGTCAAAACTCTTCTGAAAGCCTGCAGAACATCGACGAAAAAAGTCCCAACGGTTTTCCGACGGTTTTCCGTTTTTTTGCGCTATGATGAAAAAAACTCTATGAAAGCGCGTGCTTATGTCGTCCTCCGAAGATCATGCCCAATACGTTGTGCTGGATCACATTGTGACGCCTGATACCAACGAGATCGCGTTGGGGGATCAGGTCACACGGCTTGAACCGAAGTCGATGGAGGTGCTTGTTCACCTCTTCGCCCACGCCGGAGAGGTGGTGTCGCGCGATCAGCTTCAGGATGCGATTTGGGGCGATGTGATCGTGGGGGACGATAGTCTGACCAACGCGATCATCAAGATCCGCAAAGCCTTCAAGGATAACGCCCGCAACCCGCGTGTGATCGAAACCATCCCAAAACGCGGCTATCGTTTGATTGCCGATGTGTCACCGTTTGCGCCATCGCGCGCGGAGGGATCTAAGTCAGGGAGTATGCTTGTCGCTGGGGCTGGAATGCTCGTCTTGATTACCGGCCTGTTCTTCGCATTTTGGCCCTCCGGTGAAGCTGAGCCCGAAGTCGTCATAGTGTCCGATGACCGCGTTCACGTCGCCGTCGCACAGTTTCAGAACATCAGCGGAGATCCCGCGCAAGATTATCTGGCGCAGGGCGTCCAACAGTCCATTCTGAACGGGCTGGTTGGGGTGCAACAGGTCGTGGCGTCCCAGTTGAACGCCGGTTCAAGCGCTGATTTTCATTTAGAAGGCAATGTTTTGCGTGCGGCGGAACGCATTCGGATCGATACACGACTGAGCGATGCCCAAACGGGTGTGATCCTGTCGACCCAACGACATGACCGCGCATTTTCAGATCTGTTAGAGGTTCAGGCCCTGATCGAGGCTGATATCGTCGCAGCTTTGGCGCTTGACATCGACTTGGCGCAACGGACGGCCCAATCGCGTGGACTGACCGATAGCATTGATGCCTATGATTTGTTCCTGCAAGCCCGCGCGGCCCTTTTACCGCGCGACCCGCAAAGCAACACCCGCGCTCGTAGGCTGTATCAGCAAGCGATCACTCGTGATCCTAATTTTGCCCGGGCTTATGGCGGTTTGGCCCTGACCCATGCCGCTGATTTCCGCAACGGATGGGTGAATGATACAGAACATGCTCTTGAACAGGCGCAGGCGATGGCGGAAACGGCGCTAAGCATTGATCCCAATCTGCCCGAGCAATACTGGGTGATCGGATACGTTCAGACCCAGAAGCGCAATTTCACCGCGGCCGAGGCCGCCCTGAACGAGGCGCGAAAGCGGGATCCGGATACGCTGACGCGTTGGCGCTGCTCGGGGGTATTCGGACATACGCAGGACAGCCTGCCGACACGCTCCCACTATTGCGCGAGGCAATCCGTCTGCGCCCGAATGGGGGGTATCTTTATTATCTTCTGCTGGGACGGGCGTATTATTTTCTAGATGATTGTGCGCAGGCCATGATCAATCTGGGCGAAGCGTCCACGCGCAATCCCTCGAACCTTGAGGCACACATATACATGGCCGCATGTCTGGTGCGCCAAGGGGACATTGCAGGGGCCGAATGGGAAGCGGAAGAGGTTCTTAGCATCGAGCCCACCTTCATGCTCGAGAGCTTTTGGGCGACATATCCGATGACTGCACAGACACAGATCAAGACCTTATCTGCAGATGTCAGAAAGGCCGGTCTGCGATAGTCGCGTCTGCATGAAGATAGCAGTCAGGCGCAATCTAACTAGGTCGGTCGACGCTGATATTTCCACTTTATCTTATTTTAACAATGACTTGCGTGGTGCGCGTTGCATTGATGGCCCTCGCCATGCCTCACTGTTGGCGCAGCTCGGCGCTGGACCCGCTCATCCGCATGAATATGCAGGGCATCTTACTTGAGCATCAGGAAGAGCTGCACAAGACCATCGTCTTCATTACCCATGACTTAGATGAGGCACTGCGTATTGGCGACAATATTGCCATCCTGCGGGACGGAGCATTGATCCAGACCGGCGACGGGCAGGACATCGTGTTGCACCCGGCAGACGACTATGTCGCGGACTTCACACGCGAGATCAACCGCGCCAAAGTGGTGCGCCTACGCGCGCTTCAAAAGCCGCTGAACGGAGCTGTTCCGGCGGGGGTTGCCTTGGCGGACAGCATGGTGCTTGAGGACGCTCTTGAAGTGATCGCAGGCGCCGAAGGGCATATCGTGCCGATCAAGAATGCTGAGGGCAAAGTCACAGGGCAGGTTCATCTGGCCGATGCGGTGGCGCCGATGCACGCCTGATCTGGTATCTCGGAAGCACGAAAGTGCGGCCATGAAAGCCGCCCTTTAACTTGTCTTGAGTGGGACTATTTGCCCTTCCAGACCGGATCACGTTTCTCGGCAAAGGCCCTTGCGCCTTCCAACTGATCTTCTGAACGATAGAGTTTTTCGACCGTTTCAAACTGGCTTTTGGTGATCTTGTTCAGCGCGTCCTGGAACTTCATGTCCTCAGCTTCGCGCACCACTTCCTTAATGGCGGCGTAGACCAGCGGCGGGCCGGACGCCAGAAGCTCGGCCAATTTGCGGGCCTCGGCCATCAGATCTGCGGCAGGATAGACATGGTTGATCATGCCCCAGCGTGCAGCTTCTTCGACATCAATCCACCGCCCGGTCAGTAGCATTTCCATCGCGATGTGATAGGGAATCCGCTTGGGCAGCTTGATCGAGGCCGCATCCGCCACGGTCCCTGACCGGATTTCCGGCAGGGCAAAGCTTGCGTGATCGGCGGCAAGGATGATGTCGGCAGACAGCGCCAGTTCCAACCCACCCCCGCAGCAGATGCCGTTCACGGCCGCGATAACGGGCTTGTTCAGCCCGCGCAGCTCTTGCAGTCCGCCAAAGCCGCCAACGCCATAGTCGCCGTCCACTGCATCTCCGTCGGCGGCTGCTTTCAAGTCCCATCCGGGGCAGAAAAACTTCTCGCCCTCGGCGGTCAGAAGCGCGACACGCAGATCTGGATCATCGCGAAAAGCGTGAAGACGTCTCCCATGATCCGGCTGGTAGCCAAGTCAATGGCATTTGCCTTCGGGCGGTCCAGCGTGACCTCGAACACATGGCCATTGCGGGCGGTGCGGATCGGGCCTTCGGTCAGGTTTGTCAGGTCGGTCATGTGTCTCCTCCGGTGCGGATCAGGGCATCTGCAGCCACGGCGCGATCTGCCATGACCATAAGCGGGTTTACTTCAACTTCGGCCACGGGATTGGCCATTACATAGGACTGGATCGCGTCAACCGCGTCTAGCACAGCGTCCATATCGGCGGGCAGTGCGCCCCGATACCCGGCGAGCAAGGCGCAATTTTCAGCAGTTCGAGCGCCGTGCGGACGTGGTCGCGGCTGGCAGGCACCAGCAACGAGCGACTGTCCTTCAAGATCTCGGTCAACGTTCCCCCTGCCGCAAGTGTCAGCACATAGCCGTGTGCGGGGTCATGGGTCACACCCACAAGAAGCTCTGCCAGCACGCCGGTCAACATCTCTTCGACAAGGAAGCTGTTGGTGGGCATTCCGCGCGCGGCGTCTGCGACGCGTCGGCGCTGGTCAGGTTTAGCGCGACCGCCCCGGCCTCGGTCTTATGGGCGATGCCTTCGCCTTTCAGAACGACCGGGAAGCCCCCCCAAGTCCTTGGCGGCCTCGGCGGCGGCGTCGGGCGCGGGGACACGCTGTGCGCCGGGCACCCCGCAGTCCAAACGCCTCCAGCGCGGTCTTTGCGTCGGCTTCGGACAATGTCGTGCCTTCGTCCGATGGTGGCTCCAGAAACAGGGGCGTTGCCTGTGCCGGGGGCAGGTTCGCCGCCAGATCAATCGCGGCCATTGCCTCGGCCATCCCAGAAAATGGCACGATACCGCGCGTCATCAGGTTCCGCGCCACGTCTTCGGGCATCGTATCGGTAAGCGAGGCCAGAATACCCATAGGGCGCCCCGTGGCGGTCATGGTGGCCTCGACCGCATCGATCACCTTGTCCCACTCAGCACTGTCGCAACGATCTGCGCGCGGGAAGTCCAGAACCACCAGACCGAGCGCGAGATCGTTTTGCATAAGGGCCGTGAAAGTTGCGGTCATCGCCGCCACATCGCCCCAGATATAAGTGTGATAGTCCAAAGGGTTGGCCAGCGACACCTTGGGGCCCAAAGCCGTGCGCAACCCGTCAGACTGGGCGGGTATAAGGGCAGGGAACTCGAGGCGGAGCGGATGGGCCGCATCGGCGATCAGGCTGGCCTCGCCGCCCGAGCACGAGGCCGAGGCGATCCGGTTAGAGCTGAGTGGACCGGTGACATGCAGAAGCTTCAAGGCCTCAAGAAAGGAAGACAAGTTATCCACCTGTCCAATCCCCGAGGCGCTCCAGAAGCGCGACTGCGCCAGCGTCGCTGCCGGCAAGCGACGCCGTGTGCGATATTGTGGCGGCACGGGCTTGATCGGACCGTCCGATCTTTAGCGCGACGATGGGTTTACCAAGGTCCGCCGCCCGCCCGGCCAGCGCCTCGAACGCGCGCAGGTCGCCAATCCCTTCAATATGAAGCCCCAGAACCGAGACGCGAGGATCTTCCAAAAGCGCTTGCCCAATCTCGGCCAAGCCGGTTTGCGCCTGATTGCCCGCCGTGACCACATAGGCCACGGGAAGGCCGCGTTTCTGCATGGTCAGATTGATCGCGATGTTCGAGCTTTGGGTGATGATCGCCACGCCACTGTCGCAGCGGTTGGCGCCATGCTGGTCGGGCCAAAGTGCGGCGCCGTCCAGAAGGTTCAAAAACCCGTAGCAGTTGGGGCCGATGATCGGCATTTCCCCGGCAGCATCCAGAAGCGCCTGCTCCAGCGCTTCACCATCATGAAGCTCGGCATTGGCTTCGCGAAAGCCCGAGGCAAAGCAGATTGCGCCCCCTGCACCGACAGCAGCCAGCGCGGCAACCGCCTCGATCGTCACGTTGCGGTTTACGCCGACAAAGCTGGCGTCTGGGGCCGAGGGCAGGTCTTCGATGGACGAGTAGGCGGGTAACCCACCGACCTCGGTTTTTGACGGGTGGACGGGCCAGATGTCGCCCTGAAAACCCACTTTTCGGCATTGCTCGATCACATTGGCGCACCAGACCCCACCGCCGATGACGGCGATAGATCGCGGGCGCAGGAGCCGGTCAAGGCGGCTCATCTTAGGCCCCCAATGGCCGGAACAGGTCGCGGCTGATGATGTGGCGCTGGATTTCCGAGGTGCCGTCCCAGATCCGCTCGACACGGGCATCACGCCAGAACCGTTCTATGGGGAAGTCGTCCATAAGGCCCATGCCGCCGAAGACCTGTAGGCTGGCATCTGTCACTCGGGCGAGCATTTCGGACGCATAAAGCTTTGCCGACGCGATCTCGCGGTTGGCGGGCAGGTTCTGGTCCAGTCGCCATGCGCCCGACAGGGTCAACCAATCGGCCGCGTCGATCTCGGTGATCATGTCGGCGATCTGAAAGCTGACGCCCTGAAACTTGGCGATGGGCTGGCCGAATTGCTTGCGCTCGGCCGCGTATTCTAGGGCCAGATCGAAACAACGGCGCGCACGCCCAACACAGAAGGCCGCAACCGTCAGGCGGGTGGCATAGAGCCATTCGTTCATGACCGCAAATCCCCCATCAACCTCGCCCAAAACTTGCGCGTCGGGCAGGCGGCAATTGTCGAAATCAAGCACGTAGTTTTTGTAGCCACGATGGCTGACGGACTTATAGCCCTCGCGCACCTCGAAGCCCGGCGTGCCACGATCAACAAGGAAACAGGTGATGCGTTTCTTTGGTCCTCTGTGGGTTTCATCCACACCTGTAGCCATGAAAACGATAAAGAAATCAGCATGTTCGGCGCCAGAGATGAAGTGCTTTGATCCGTTTAGAACCCAGTCACCCCCGTCGCGCACCGCACTGGCTTTCATGCCGCGCACATCAGATCCGGCATCCGGTTCAGTCATCGCAAGCGCATCCATCTTTTCACCCCGCACGGCGGGCAGAAGGTAGCGCTCTCGCTGGTCGCCGTCGCAGGCCATCAAGATATTTTGAGGCCGCCCAAAGAAATGGGTCAGCGCCATCGAGCCACGCCCAAGTTCGCGTTCCACCAGCGTGAAATCGAGGTGGGACAAACCCGCACCCCCGACTTCCTCTGGGAAGTTGCAGGCATAAAAGCCAAGGTCGACGACCTTTTGCTTGATCTCCATGCCCAGCTCATGCGGCACCTGACCGGTGCGCTCGACCTCGGCCTCAAACGGATAGATTTCGTTTTCCACGAAAGACCGCACGGTCGAGACGATCATTTCCTGTTCGTCGGACAATCCGAAATGCATCAGGCGTCTCCTTTAGCGTGCAGTTTGGCAAGCGCCTCGACCCGTGCTTCGACGGCGGGGGCTGGCGGGCAGGATTTGCGGGTGTTCAGGTCCACGTGCAGCAGGAACTGGTCGCAGGTGGCCAGCAGGCCGTCATCTGATCTGCGTTTCATTTCGTGCCACAGACGCAGTTTCTTGCCTTCACCAAGGGTGACGGTCGTATCCACATAGACCGCTTCGCCCGCATGGCATTCATCAATGTATTTGATGTTGGTTTCCGCCGTGAAATAGCTGAGGCCCGAGGCGATATAGTCGGGATCCGCACCGACATGGATCATGATACGGTCAGCGGCGTCCGAGAAGATCTGTCCATAGCGCCCTTCGTTCATATGGCCGTTGTAGTCGGTCCAATCGATCGGCACGTCACGGGGCGACAGTGCGCATCGGGGGTCTCGTCAGACATAGCAGGCCACAGACCCCCTTCGTGTTCACGGATCACGCGACCCGCGCCAGAGCCATCACCACGGGCTTTCAAAGCACGCAGCATGGACACAAGGTTGTCATCGCGCAGGCGCTCCAACTCGCGGATCGACAAGTGGCCGGATTGGGCGTCTGACTGGCCCGCGATCAGGTCCACCAGCTCGTCCGTGAATTCGGGCACGTCCATCAGTTTGGTCCAGGGCCACGACAGGCAGGGGCCAAATTGCGCCATGAAGTGCTTCATACCTGCTTCGCCACCGGCCACACGGTAGGTTTCAAACAGCCCCATCTGCGCCCAGCGAAGGCCAAAGCCCATGCGGATCGACTCGTCGATTTCCTCGGTGGTGGCGATGCCGTCTTTGACCAACCACAGCGCCTCGCGCCAGACGGCTTCAAGGAAGCGGTCGGCGATGTGGGCGTCGATTTCTTTGCGAACCTTCAGGGGGTACATCCCGATGCCGCTTAGGATGTCGCTGCGCGGGTACAGGTTTCTGCGTCGCCAACCAATTCGATCAACGGCAGAAGATAGACCGGGTTGAACGGGTGTGCGACGATCGCGCGCGCGCCTTTTTCGTTCAATTCCGAAGGTTTGAAGCCCGAAGTTGATGAGCCGGTGATGGCCGTTAGGGGGGCCAGTTCCATCAGGCTCGCGTGAACCTTGTGCTTCAGATCAAGCCGTTCGGGCACGCTTTCCTGCACCCAGTCCGCATCGGCTACCGCCTCGGCCAAATCAGCGTGATAGGTAAGTCTTCCTTCTGTCGGCAGCGCCGTTTCATAAAGCCCCGGAAGCGCGCGGCGTGCGTTCAACAGAACTTCGTTGATCTTACGTTCAGCCTCGGGGTCGGGGTCGAACACGGCGACGTCCCAACCGTTCAAAAGGAAGCGCGCGGCCCATCCGCCGCCGATCACGCCACCGCCAATAATCGCTGCTTTCATTGTCGTCTATCCTACCAAGCTTTCTGTATGTCCATCGACGGCCAAGGCCTGACCTGAGACCTTGGAGCTGGCGTCCGACGCCAAGAAAAGCGCCGTGTCTGCCAGATCGTCTGCCGTGACCCAAGTTTTCATCGCCACGCCCGTGACATAGCGTTTGCGCAGTTCTTCCGGGTCCAGCCCGTGTGCCTTGGCCTCGCGGGTGATCACCCGTTCCATGCGCGGGCCTTCGACGGCACCCGGGCAGAGCGCATTGACGCGGACTCCGTAAGGGCCGAGTTCAGACGCCAGCGTTTTCATCAGTCCAATCACGCCCCATTTCGCCGTCGCATAGGGCGAGCGCATCGGGTATCCCCACAGTCCCGCCGTGGACGAGGTCAGAAGCATGCTGCCGCTGCCTTGTTCCTTCATATGACGTGCTGCCCATCCACATGCCAGAAACGCGCCGTCCAGATTGGCCGAAAGGCAGGCGCGCCAATCGTCCAGTGACAGGTCTTCGATCGGACCAGCCGGACCGCCGGTGCCCGCATTGGCGCAGAGCATGTCAACGCCGCCCCAGTCACTATCGAGCTGGTCAAACAGCACTTGCATTTCGTCCGGCTGGGTCACATTAGCCGCGACCGAGATCACGCCGGGCAGGGCGCTTGCGGTGTCCTCCAATGCCTTGGCGTCGATATCACAAATCGCAACCTTCGCGCCTTCGGCGTGGAAGCGGCGGGCAAAGCAGGCGCCAATGCCGCTTCCGCCCGCCGTGATCAGAACACGCTTTCCTTCAAGCCCGTTCATACAGGCGCCCTTTTCACCAGACCCAGCTTTTCACGCACTTCGGCGGGGCCGATGATCCGGGCACCCATGCCCTCGATCACGCCGCGGGCGCGCTCCACCAGTTGTGCGTTGGTGGCCAACACGCCCTTGTCGAGCCACAGGTTGTCTTCCAGCCCGACGCGCACATTGCCGCCGGCCAGAACCGAGGCGGCCACATAGGCCATCTGATTGCGTCCCAGTCCGAAGGCCGAGAAGGTCCAGTCGTCCGGCACATTGTTCACCATCGCCATGAAGGTATTCAGATCATCCGGCGCACCCCACGGCACGCCCATGCACAGCTGAACAAGGGCGTTGGGTTCCAAAACCCCTTCCTTCACCAGCTCTTTGGCGAACCAAAGATGGCCGGTGTCGAAGGCCTCGATCTCGGGCTTCACGCTAGATCGGTCATCATCTGCCCCATGGCGCGCAACATGCCGGGGGTGTTGGTCATCACATAATCCGCTTCTGCGAAGTTCATCGTGCCGCAATCCAGCGTACAGATTTCGGGCAGACACTCGGCCACGTGGGCCACACGTTCCGCTGCGCCCACCATATCTGTTCCGGCCTCATTCACCGGGAAAGGGGCTTCGGTTGGGCCGAAGACGATGTCGCCGCCCATCCCGGCAGTCAGATTCAGAACGACGTCTACATCAGCGCCACGAATACGGTCTGTGACCTCGCGGTATAGCTTCAGATCACGCGAGGGCGCGCCGGTCTCGGGATCGCGCACGTGGCAGTGCACAACAGCGGCGCCCCGCCTTGGCGGCTGCGATGGCGCTGTCGGCGATTTCCTTCGGGCTGCGCGGCACATGGGGTGAGCGATCTTGTGTCGAGCCCGAGCCGGTCACGGCGCAGGTGATGAAAACGTCTCGGTTCATGGCAAGCGGCATCCTGTTTCCTCCTGATGCGGAATTTCACCTGTTCATCACAGGGGGAATTGACGGATGTTTCTGTGCGGAATTAGATGTAAGTATGCAGATTTGGTCAAAATCCGACTCCAGAACGCGTGAAATTGCGTTTCTCCTGTTCGACAGGTTCTCGAACCTCGCGCTTGCAAACCTGTTGGAGCCGCTGCGCGCAACCAACACGCTGTTGGGGCGCGAGGCGTACCGCTGGCGCATTGTGACACCGGATGATGAGGTGGCGCATACCTCAAGCGGTTTGCCGATTATGCCCCACGGCGCGTTTGGTCGATATTGACAAGGGGGACGTGGTTTATGCTGTGGCCAGTTATGACCATGTTCGCCACGCAACTGCGCAGACACGCAAGGTTCTACGCGGATTGGCCGGGCGTTTCTCATCCGTGGCAGGGGGTGGATGCCGGGTGCTGGCTGTTAGGGGGCGGCAGGGCTTCTGGATGGGTATCGTGCAACCATTCACTTTGATCTACAGGATGCCTTTGCCGAACACTTCACCGAAATCGAGGTCGAGCGGGCGCGATGGTTGCAGGATCGCGACAGGATCACCTGCAGCGGGGGGATGGCGGCGTATGAGCTGACCTGCGAGTTGATCGGGGCAGGATCACGGAGCTGCCATTTTGCTAGAGATCAACCAGATGTTCATGTCCGAGAACGCCACCGCGCCACAGATCGTCGCGCGTGCACGTTCGGATCGCCGTGTGGACACATGCTTGCGCGCGATGGAAGCCAATATCGAGGCCCCGCTGACCATTCCTGCTTTGGCGCGACTGTCGGGCTGTCGGCAACGCGATCTCGAGGCGCGTTTCGAACGCCACTTCGGAGCATCACCCCGCAAGGTCTATCGACGCCTGCGCCTGAATGCGGCGCGGCGGATGTTGGAAGCAGGCGGATTGTCGGTTGCGGAAGTATCGCTTCGATCAGGATACGCGGATGCCAGCGCCTTTGCCCGAGCGTTCCGGCAAGAGTTCGGTTTGACGCCTTTGGCGGTTGCACGCGGCGAACTGGTCAGGGCAGGGGTGTCACGCCGATGATCGCGCTGTGAAAGTGTATGAGCAGAAGATACACGAAGATGCCAATGCAGACGCGCCCCAGACCTGATCTGGTGAAGCTGACGTCACGCTGCGTGTTCGCCAAGTGTTGCCAGTTATCGAGGCCCAGAAGTCTTTGATTGCGTCTGTCGATGATCCGCATGCCAAGGGCTGAAAACCCCGCGAAGATCCCAAACAGGATCACATGTGCCAGATTGCCATTAGGTACCAGATGCCCCAGCGCCCAGATCAGAAGCGCAACTAAAAGAGGGTGGCGCATCCAGCCCCACGATGCCGGGGGCTTGCGGATCAAACTTGTGATTGTCCCCGCCCCTCCGAAAGACAGCGGGTTGGGGCGCGCGATGGCGAGCGCAACGATGGTGACGGAAACCGCCATCGTCAGAAGCGTCACGTGGTTTTGCCAGGGTGCCCCAGGGCCATAGCTCTACAATTGGGGCGCGACCGGATGCGTGGATCACGAAGCCAAGGGCTGCGATGGACAGCATTGAATAGCCAAGCGTGAAGCCGCGCGCGCCCAGATGAGCGACGACCCTAGCCTTGTTCGCGGGGCGCACGGGGATCGAATGCGTCAGAAAAAACACAAGGATCGCAAAGATGTAGATGGCCCAATCCAGCATGGATGCCTCCGGGGTCGTTCAGAATAGACGCGTCATACCCAAACCGGCCTAGTGCGCGTTGCGGAACTCTTCCAAGAAACTGGCACATCCGGTCAATGCGGCATAGTCGTCGGTGACCAGATGGATCGGAAACTGATCCAAAAATGGACCAAATCGCCCCTTGTCGTACCACGCGGCCTCAAAGTCAGTCTGCCCGAGCCACGGCGCAATGGCGCGGGACATCCCGCCCACCAGATAGATCCCACCAAAGGGCAGGTTGGTTAGGGCCAGATCCCCCCAGCACGGTGCCGAGGATGCAGCTAAACAGGTTGATCGCGTCCTTCGCCATGTCGTCACCGTCGTCCGCCGAAGCGAAAACCTGTGCGGATTTTGCTCCGGTGGGCTGACCCCGCGCTGTGACGCAGCCAGTCGTGACAATGCCCAAGCCCGCGCCCGGAAAGCGCGTCTTCGATTGCGGCATGACTGAAACGGCTGCGCAGATATTCGGCGAAAGCAAACTGATTGGCGGTGCTGACGGGCAGGGTGGCGTGACCACTTTCAGCAGGCGGCACAAGCCGCCCGGCTTTCGTGTGATAGGACGCGGCCGAGTTGAACCCAGTGCCAATACCGACCACCAGCTGTGCGGCTTCTGGGCTAGCGGTTTGGCCTGCTCGGATGACCTCGACTTTTGCAGGGTCAAGAGCTCCGATCGCATGGGCCTGCGCCTGCAGATCGTTCAGCACATGCGCATCCGGTGCGCCGGTCGCCTGCGTCAGGGAGGCACAATCTATTGCCCAGTCCAGATTGGTCAGGCGACCCTCTCCATCGCGCACCGGTCCGGCGATGGCGACGGCGGCTTGCTCGAACATCGCCGTGTCATGGCTGTTCCGGTAGGCCGATAGGATGTCGGTCAGGCTGTCGTGGTCCGCATTGGCAAACTTGCGAATGCTGTCCGGCAGAACCTGCCCGTCGCGCGCGATGGCAACGCGGGTGTTGGTGCCGCCGACATCCGCGACGATCGAGTGGTGTGGCATCAGCTGTTCAAAGCCTCTCTGATAGCGCTAAACGATGCCTTCGGATAACGGTTTAGCGACGTCCAGTCCACATGTATCAGGCCAAATCTTGGTGCATATCCCAGCGCCCATTCGTAATTATCCAGAAGCGACCAAGTGAAATAGCCCTTCACCGGCACGCCTTGCGCAACGACGTTCTGGACCTGCGCCAAATGTGCGGCCAGATAGGTGATGCGGTCCGGGTCAGACAGGGGATCGCCTGCCAGTTCGGAGATCCCTGCCATCCCGTTTTCGGTCACATAGATCGGCAGATCGCCGGTATATTCGCGCTGTATCATGGTCAGGAAATAGGACAGGCCCTGGGGATAGATTTCCCAGTTCATGGCGGTTTTGGGCAGGGGGCCTTCGACCTCGACCGTAGCGGGCCACGGGGCGCCGGCGGGAGCCGCGTCATAGAGCTTGCGGGTGTAGTAGTTCAGGCCGATCCAGTCGATCGGTTGGGTGATCGTGTCGAAATCATCCTGCCACCTGTCTGGCAAATGCGCGCCAAGCCGTCCAGCACCTCGTCGGGGTAACAACCTTTGGTGATGCCCGAGATGAAGAACCGATTATAGATCGCGTCCTGAACCTGTGCCGCACGGCGCGCGCCGTCTGTTTCGTTCGCGGGGGCGGCGAACTCCATATTGCAAACGGCACCAAGGTTACTCATGCCCAGCCCGCGCATCACTTGTGTGGCACGCCCGTGGGCCAGCAACACATGATGCATGGCGCGCGCGGTGGCGCGGATGTCGCGCAGACCCGGCGCATGCGCCCCTTCGAAATGCGACA
>LLEO01000004.1_pt1 | contig 55169 bp, 61 predicted proteins | sample 595861 | NCBI WGS metagenome assembly LLEO01 (sample SAMN02919315, study PRJNA255460) | bioreactor metagenome | biome: chemostat; feature: culture 2012_25.1; material: sediment; isolation source: day35 25degC chemostat 2012 inoculated with Wadden Sea sediment taken from... | place: Germany: Bremen ... | reverse complement strand
CCCTCGTTGCGGTCCTGTTTGCCATATTCGACGAAGAAATCCTCAAGCGGTAACGCGCGGTAACCTTTGGTGCTGTGCAACGTCACTTCAGCGCCCAGCGCGATCAGGACGGGCGGCGTGTCCCCAATCGGAGAGCCATTTGCAATGTTGCCCCCAATCGTCCCCATGTTCCGCACCTGCCAGCCAGCAATCCGGTCCCAGTATTCGCCCAGATGGGGGAACGCCTGACGGATCGCGGATTGGCTTTCGCTATAGGTCACTCCGGCACCAATGGTCAGCGCGTCATCGGTGATCTCGATGGATTTGAGCTCGTCTAGATGGGTGATGAAGACGACCGGAGAGATCGGTCGCATGAACTTTGTCACCCACAGGCCTACATCGGTCGATCCCGCAACGATGGTCGCCTTGGGGTTCTCGGCCAGGACAGTGGCGAAATCAGCAACGTCGATCGGCAGGATCGCGCGATCATCTTCCGGGCCAGTCTCGATACGCGTGGTTTGGGCCAGAGCGGTCAGCTGTGCCGTCACTGTCGCACGCTCGGTATTCAGATAGTCATGTGCCGGGGTGCCATATTGGTTGACAGCCATTGCGGCCTTCACGATAGGCTCATAACCTGTGCAGCGACAGAGGTTCCCCTGGATGGCAGTTTCGACCTCATGGGCGCTCGGCTGCGGGTTCTCCATCCACAGGGCATAGAGCGACATGACGAAGCCGGGGGTGCAGAACCCACACTGACTGCCATGGAAATCGACCATCGCCTGCTGCACGGGATGCAACCGCCCCTTGGGACCGGCCAGATGCTCAATCGTGACGATGTGGCAACCATTCAGCGACGCCAGAAAACGAATGCAGGCATTCACAGTCTCATAATGCAGTACGCCGTTTTGAAGCCGCCCCGACCATCACCGTACAGGCCCCGCAATCGCCTTCTGCACAGCCTTCTTTGGTGCCGGTCAGACGCTCTTCAAGCCGCAGATAGTCCAGAAGCGTCAGCGTGGCTTTGACTCCAGAGACGGTCTTTTCCTGACCGTTCAGAAGAAAGCGAATGGTGCTTTGATACGTCATGAGGCCTCCCAAAACCTATCCCGCGCGTGCGGTATAAAGGTGATGTTACGGCGAGTGATTGCTTGGAAAAACGATGGCTTTTGGGAAATACTTTCAACAGATCGTTGATAATGGCTATGATGGGCGCGAGCGGCACCAAGATGCCTTGAGAAAAGTAAGGAACCCCAATGGCCTATATGGAAAGCTTGCGAGTCTTCTGCCGCGTGGTCGAGCTGGGCAGCATCACATCTGGCGGGCGCGACCTGCGTCTTACGCCTGCCGTGGCAAGCAAACGGATCAAGGAACTTGAGAAGCATCTGGGGGTACGGCTGTTCAATCGCACGACTCGGTCGCTGACCCCCACCGAAGTCGGTCAGCAGTTTTACACCGAGGCCTTGCGTATCCTTGAAACAGTAGACAAGGCCGAAAGCGTGGTCGCCCGCTTCTCGGATGCGCCTCGGGGCACGGTTCGGGTGACCGCCCCGATGGCCGCCGGGCGCCGGATCATTGCGCCTTGGTGCCTGAATTTGTGGATCAACACCCGGATATCGACGTGCGGATGCGGATGTCGGATCGCAAGGTCGACATTCTTGCCGATGGTCTGGACGTGGCCTTCTTTGTCGGCACCCCACATGACAGCAGCCTGAAACTGCGCAAGATCGCAGACTGCACGCGCGTGCTCTGCGCAACCCCTGCCTACCTGGAGCAGGCGGGTATGCCCAAGCACCCTGACGACCTGCTGCAAGGCCATAACTGCCTCTTGCTGCGCTATCCCCGGTCACCCGAATACTATTGGACGCTCAACACCGAGGCCGGGTATCGCAAGTTTGAGGTGTCTGGAAAATACGACGCGGATGACAGCGATGTTCTGTTGAACTGGGCGCTGGACGGGCGCGGGATTGTGAACAAACCGCTGTTTGAAGTCGCCGAGCATCTGCAATCGGGGCGCTTGGTCGAAATCCTGCCCGACGCCCGCCCCATGCCATCCATGTTCGGGTGCCTTTACCCGCACAAGAAACTGCAGGACCCAAAGATCCGCCTTTTGGTGGATTTCGTTGCGCGCCGCGGGTTGGTAATGCTGAAGGCAAATACTGCGCTTCAAACGTAAAACGCCCGCCACGGGCAAACCGGACGGGCGCTGTATTCGTTTGGGTGACTGATCAGAAATCGATCTCAATGGCGATGCCTTTTTCGATCGCAAGCTCTACAACCGACGCCGCCACGGCAAGGTCCTGAAGCCCGACGCCAGTGCCGTCAAACAGCGTGATCTGATCGTCAGATGCCCGTCCCCGGATGGGTGCCGTTGATTACAGCACCGATCTGCGCCACGTCACTTTCTTGAATCAGTCCCTGCCCCACGGCGTGCTGCGCTTCGCCGATGGTGATGGACTGCGCCACTTCATCGGTGAAAACATCCGCCTTGACCAGAAGCTGCGGATCGACCTCTTGCTTGCCTTTGGTGTCGGTGCCCATGCAGGCGATGTGCGTGCCGGGGCTGACTTGGTCTACACCAAGAATGGCATCGAAGGACGAGGTGATCGAGATGATCACATCCGCCTCGGTCATGCCATCAAGCGCGACGGCCTCAAAGGGTAGTCCAGCTTCGGCGGCAACCTTCGCAAGGTTGGGCAGCATCTCGGGATGCAGGTTCCAGCCGATCACCTTTTCAAATGACCGCTGCTCAAGTGCGGCGCGAAGCTGGAACGTGGCCTGATGGCCCGCACCGATCATACCGATCACTTTGGCATCTTCGCGCGCAAGGTGCTTGATCGAAACGGACGACGCCGCGGCGGTACGCAGAGCAGTCAACAGGTTCCCCCCCACCATCGCCTTGGCCTTGCCGGTGTCCGGGTCAAACAGGAACACGGTTGACTGGTGATTGATGATCCCGCGCTTTTCCAGATTGTTGGGCCAATAACCCCCGGCCTTCAGCCCCAAGGTCAGCCCGGCCTGATCAAACCCACCTTTGAACCCATAAAGCGCATCCTCGTGGCCGATCGCCTCGCGGATCACCGGGAAATTATTGGCGTCGCCCGACGCCATCGCCGCGAAAACTTGTTCCACCGCGCTAAAGGCGGCCTCGCGGGGTCATGAGGCCCGCAATCTCTCGTTCTGGAACGATATACATGTCTGTGTCCTTTGAAAAGCGGGTGGAGCGTGACGCTCCACCCAGTTCAGGAGGGTTAGGCCCGTCACCGGGCCAACCTCAGAGGTTCCTTAAAACGCCTTGCCGCGTGCCGAGACCGGCCAGAGGGTTTCGACCTTGCCGCCCCGCACGCCCACATACCAATCATGGACGTTGGCGGTCGGATCACAGTGGCCCGGCACAAGGCGCAGCTTGTCGTTGACCTTCAGGGCGCCGTCCGGATCAGACACCACGCCATGTTCGTCCGAACATTTGATGTATTCGACATCATCTCGTCCAAAGACAACGGGCAGACCACTGTCAATCGACTGCGCCTTCAGTCCCGCGTCGACGATGGCCTTGTCGGCCTTGGTGTGGCTCATCACCGAGGTCAGAATGAAAAATGCGTTCTCCCATTCACCCTGGTCGATCCGGTTGCCATCCTTGTCGAGGATACGGCCGTAATCCGCATCCATAAACGCGTAAGACCCGCATTGCAGTTCGTTGTACACGCCCGAATTGGACTCGAAATAGTAGGAGCCTGTGCCCCCGCCCCGAGACCAATTCGCACGCGATGCCCTCTGACTTCAGACCATCAACGGCAGCTTTCACCATGCCAATAGCGACGTCCAGCTTCTCTTTGCGCGCCTCATACGTATCAAGGTGCTGCATCGCGCCCTGATAGGCCTGAATGCCGGTGAACTTCAGGTTGTCAGCGGCGTTAATCGCCTTGGCAATCTCGATCACATCCGCGGTCGAGTTCACGCCACAACGGCCCGCGCCGCAGTCGATCTCGATGAAGGTTTCCAGCTGGGTGCCGTGTTTCTGCGCGGCAGCCGACAGATCGGCCACATTATCCAGATCATCGACACAGACGATGATCCGGCTACCCAGTTTCGGCAGTTGCGCCAGACGGTCGATTTTCAGCGGGTCACGCACTTGGTTCGACACCAGAACGTCCTTGATGCCGCCGCGCACGAACACCTCGGCTTCGGACACTTTCTGGCAGCAGACACCAACCGCGCCACCCAGTTCTTCCTGCAACTTCGCCACATCCACCGACTTGTGCATTTTCCCGTGCACCCGGTGCCGCATCCCATGCGCCTTGGCATAGTCGCCCATCTTCTTGATATTGCGCTCCAGCGCGTCCAGATCCAGCACAAGCGCGGGGGTCTGGATGTCAGCCTCGTCCATGCCCGGCAGGGCCGGAACGTCAAAGCCTACAACTAGGTTCTCAAAATTGGTCACAGCGTTCATTGTCTGTCTCCTTCACAGGGTCCACGGCAGGCGGTCGAGATCGACATTGCCGCCGGTGATAATCAGGCCTACGCGCTTGCCTTTGAACGCGTCGGGGTTTTTCAAGATGGTGGCGAGCGGCACGGCGCTGGACGGTTCCATGACCACGCGCAGGTGCTTCCAGATCAGCTTCATCGCGTCGATGATTTCGGGATCTGAAGCCGTGTAGATCTCGCTTACGTGGTTCGACACAAAGTGCCAGGTCAGATCCTTCAGCGGCACCAGCAGCCCATCCGCGATGGTCTTGGGCGCATCATCCGCGATGATGTACCCCGCCTTGAAGCTGCGATAAGCGTCGTCGGCCTGCTCGGGCTCGGCTGCGATCACTTGCGTTTCCGGGGCAAGCGTCGACAGCGTCAGACAGGTGCCCGAGATCATGCCGCCCCCCCCGATGGGCGCAACAACGGCGTCCAGACCGTCGGTCTGCTCGATGAACTCGCGCGCGCAGGTTCCCTGCCCGGCGATCACCCGGTGATCGTTGTAGGGGTGCACGAAATCACCGCCGGTTTCAGCTTGCACTCGCGCAAAGGTTTCTTCCCGCGACGAGGTCGACGGCGCGCATTCTGTGATCTTGCCCCCATAGCGCCGCACCGTGTCTTTCTTGGCCTGCGGCGCGGTGCGCGGCATGACCACGTTGCACGGAATACCCCGCTTCATCGCGGCATAAGACAGGCAAGAGGCATGGTTGCCCGACGAATGGGTCGCGACGCCCTTGGCGGCTTGTTCATCATCCAACCCGAACACCGCGTTCGATGCACCGCGCACCTTGAACGCGCCCGGTTCTTGAAAGTTCTCACACTTGAAGAACAGCTCGGCCCCGGTCAGCTCGTTCAGGTAATCCGAGGTCCGAACCGGTGTGCGGCGGATGTAGGGCCGGATGCGCGCGTGCGCCTCCAGCATGTCATCAAAGGTGGGGATATACATCGGCGTATCCTTCATTCCGCAGCCTCTTGCTGGGGCATGGCGGCGCTTCCGCGATAGTATTCCTGCGCCGTGGCAACCCCGAGGCCCAGCGTGATGTCCAGACCAAGATCAACCATGCACATCTCAGCCGTCGCGATGCCCGACAGGGCCATGACGTCGGTCATGCTGCCCAGATGTCCAATACGGAACACCTTGCCCGCGACCTCTCCCAGCCCGACCCCGAAGGCGACGCCGTATTTTTCGGCCGCAAGGGTCACGATGTCGGTCGCGTTGAAATGCGCAGGCGTGCGGATGGCGCTGACCGTGTCGGAATAGACGTTCGGGGATGCGGCACAGAGCTCTAGCCCCCACGCCCCCACGGCGGCGCGTACACCTTCCGCAATGCGGTTGTGGCGGGCAAAGACGTTCTCTAGCCCCTCATCCAGCAGCATTTTGCAGGATTCGTTCAGGCCATTCATCAGCCCACAGCAGGCGTGTAGGGATAGGCATTGTTGGCATAGCCCTTCGCCATGTCATGCACGTCAAAGAACGTGCGCGGTAATGTGCCTGTCTTGGTCGCCTCCATCGCTTTGGTGCTGAAGCCCACGATGGCCAGACCGGCGGGCAGCATGAACCCTTTCTGGGAACCCGTTACCGCAACATCAACGCCCCACTCGTCAAAGCGGAAATCCATCGACGCGATCGAGCTTACGCCATCGACAAACAGCAGTGCCGGGTGCCCAGCCGCGTCCAGCGCACGGCGCACGGCGGCAATATCGGACTTCACGCCCGTTGCGGTTTCGTTATGCGTGGCAAGTACGGCTTTGATCTCGTGACCTTTGTCCGCCGCCAGAATTTCCTCATAGCGATCTGCCGGAATGCCTTCACCCCACGGGGTCTCTACGATGGTGACATCCAAACCGTGCCGCTGGCACATGTCGATCCAACGATGCGAAAACATGCCGTTGCGCGCAGCAAGGATCTTGTCACCTGCGGACAGCGTGTTGGTCAGGGCCGTTTCCCAGCCGCCCGTGCCGCTGGAGGGGAAGATGAAGACCTCGGCCGTTTGGCTTTTCAGGATCTTCTTCACGCCCGCGCGCGCCGGGTGCAGGATCTGACCGAACAGCGGCGAACGATGGTCAATCGTCGGCATGTCGGACGCCTTGCGCAGGCTTTCGGGGATGTTGGTCGGGCCCGGAATGAAAACGGGGTTCTGAAAACTCATGGGGTTCTCCTTCGTCATTGGGGCCACTTTATCCGGCCCGATTTTCGAGGGATATTTTTTTGAAATACTTTTTCATTTTTGACGATGTTGATTTTTACGTTATTTATCAAGCCATTGACTTTTTCATATTGTGAATTTATTTTTCACTTAAAATAAGAGGGTTTTTATGGAATCTCAGAAAGACGGCACATCACCCACCCGCAAGGCCCGCGGACGCCCCCGCGACTGGCATGACAAAACCGCTCAGAACACGATCAAATCGCTTGATCGCGCGATGGAGGTTTTCGAGCATCTGAGCGAGGCGCAGGGCAAACCCTTGTCGGTGATTGCCGAAGAAATGGGGCAATCACCCGCGACGGTTTACCGGGTTCTGGTGACGCTCGAAACGCGCGGACTGGTCGAGTTCGACACCGTCGAGCAAGTCTGGTTCATCGGCGCACGCGCTTTTGTCATCGGCGCACGCTTCCTGCGGCGCACCAGCCTTGTCGACCGGGGCCCGCCCCATTCTGCGCAAGCTGATGGAAACCACCGGAGAGACAGCAAACCTGGGCATTGAAAAGGAGGGGTCTGTTCTGTTTCTGAGCCAGGTCGAGACCCACGCCAACATCCGCGCATTCTTCCCCCCCGGCTCACTATCGCCCATGCACTCATCGGGCATAGGCAAAGCGATATTGGCCTATATGGACGACGACCGGTTGAAGCGGGTGCTCGATACAGCAGCGTTCGAGACCTTTACCGAGTACACGATCACGACAGCAGAAGACCTTCGGGCGGATCTGGAGCAGACCCGTGCACGGGGCTTTTCCATCGACAATGAAGAGAAAAACGCCGGGATGCGGTGCATCGCGGCGCCCGTTTTTGACATGAACAACGAAGTGGTCGCCGGGATTTCGGTCTCGGGCCCCACCAGCCGCGTCGGCCAGAACGAAACCGACCGGTTAAGCCGCGCGGTCATTGACGCATCGTGTGAGCTTACCCAAGCCATTGGCGGGAGCGCTCCAGACCTGTCCTAGCGACCGCCACCCAGCCGCAACGGCATATGGCGGTTCACATCCTTATACAGCAGATACCGGAAGCGCCCCGGCCCGCCCGCGTAACAGGCCTGTGGGCAGAACGCGCGCAGCCACATGAAGTCACCGGCCTCGACCTCGACCCAATCTTGGTTCAAGCGATAGGCCGCCTTGCCTTCCAGCACGTATAGACCGTGTTCCATGACATGGGTTTCCAGAAATGGGATGACCCCGCCCGGCTCGAACGTCACGATCGTCACATGCATGTCATGGCGCAGGTCGTTCGGGTCCACAAACCGCGTCGTCGCCCCATTTGCCATCCGTATCCGGCATCGGCGTGGGCGCGATGTCGTTTTCGTTCAGGATCAGAACATCGGGTGCGTCCAACCCCTCGACCCGCTGATAGGCTTTGCGGATCCAATGGAATCGAAGCACCTCGTCGCCTTTGTTGTGCAACTTCCATTGTTCTGAAGGCGGCAGATAGGCATAGCCCCCCGGCGTCAGTTCATGAACGCCCCCGGCCACTTCCAACGTCGCGGTGCCCTCGACCACAAACAACACGGCCTGCGCGTCTGGATCATCCTCGGGCCGGTCAGACCCTCCACCCGGCTGTACTTCCATGATGTATTGCGAGAATGTCTCGGCGAAGCCACTCAGCGGGCGGGACAGGACCCAAAGCCGCGTGCCCGTCCAAAAGGGCAAAAAGCTGGTCACAATATCCTGCATTACCCCCTTCGGGATCACCGCATACGCATCCGTGAATACGGCCCGGTCGGTCAGAAGCTGAGTCTGGGCGGGAAGTCCCCCCTGCGGTGCATAATATTGTGTGCTCATGAATGCTCCAAATCAGAGTGCAGATACCCGAAATATGCGTGTGATTTCATCGTCCCACCACCCTCAATCCGGCAACAACACTTTAGGGGAAACATTTGAAAAAGGCGAGAGCGCTTCAAGAAATTCGATTGAACCCAACCAACCACATTCGATGTGCATGCTGGAGTTGCTGGCAACCATGGGCGCTTTGTAGTTGGGCGGGCGCTGTTTGCGCCCCCGCCCCTGTTTACCTTTTGAGGGAACGATCGCCCGCTCAAATCTGCAAGTTAGGCCTCAGCGCGGGCCGGGATTGGCGATCAGATCGCGTGCAATCACAAGGCGCTGGATGTCGCTGGTGCTTCATAGATCTGTGCCACGCGGACATCGCGATAGATCCGCTCGACCGGATAGTCGCTTAGATAGCCATATCCGCCGAATGTCTGAATGGCCGCCGAGCACACCTCTTCCGCCATCTCCGTGGCGAACAGTTTCGCCATCGAGGCTTCCCGCAGCGCGGGCAGACCAGCATCACGGCGACGGGCCGCATGCTGAACCAGCTGACGCGCGGCTTCGACCTTGGTGGCCATGTCGGCCAGACGGAATCCGACCGCTTGGTGCTGGGCGATTTCCTTGCCAAACGCCTTGCGCTCCTGCGCATACTCAATAGCAAGCTCCAGCGATTTTCGCGCCATCCCAACTGCTTGCGAGGCAATCCCGATGCGCCCGCCTTCAAGGTTCGCCAAAGCGATCTTATAGCCTTCGCCTTCTGCCCCCAGCAGGTTTTCCTTCGGAATGCGCATATCCTCGAACGACAGCTGGCAGGTATCCGACGAATGCAGCCCCAGCTTCTCTTCAACCCGAACAACCTCGTATCCGGGGGTGTCGGTTTCCACGATAAAGGCGCTGATGCCCTTGGATCCTGCTTCCTTGTCGGTCACAGCGAACACGATGATCACCTTGCCGTTCTTGCCTGAGGAAATGAACTGCTTCGCGCCGTTCAGGACATAGTGATCTCCATCTAGAACCGCAGTCGTCCGCAGTTTCGACGCGTCCGACCCGGCTTGGGGTTCAGTCAGGGCGAACCCACCGATCCACTCACCGCTGGCCAGTTTCGGCAGGTATTTCTGCTTCTGCTCTTCGGTGCCGTATTTCACGATGGGGCCGCAACCGACCGAACTGTGGACCGACAGGATGGTGGAACAGGCACCGTCCCCAGCGGCGACTTCCTCGACCACGCTGGCATAGGTCACAGCGTCCAGCTCGATCCCGCCGTACTCTTCCGGAACAAGCATGCCCAAAAAGCCCAGCTCGCCCATTTCAGTCAGCTGTTCGCGGGGGAAATTGCCCGTGCGGTCACGTTCCTCTGCACCGGGCCACAGACGATCCTGGGCGAACTGCGCAGCCATGTCGCGAATGGCGGATTGGGTTTCATCAAGCATGTCATGTCTCCTGTCTGCCGACTGATCTCAGCCCACAGCGAATCCGGGTGGGTCAATGTGGGACTATACAATTGAAGTTGGTTGCACACGATGCCAGTATCTTTCACATAATTGACAGGAAATGCCATGCCTCATCCCAGTACCATTCCCCGTGCATTTGTGAACGAAGCAATCGACTGTGGTCGCAGCGCTGGGGTGGATATGGACGCCCTGCTCCATACACTTGGCATCCCGCCCGATGATCTGGACCGGTTGACGGCAGAGCAATTTGGCCAGATCTGGTTGGAACTATCCTTTCGCATGCAGGACGAGTTCTTCGGCCTCGCCGCCCGCCCCATGCGGCCCGGCAGCTTTACCATACTGGGCCATGCCACCCGCCACGCCCCCAACCTTGAGGTCGCGATGGCACGCGCGCTGCGGTTTCTAACGATTGTGTTGGAGGATCCGGCAGGCAGACTGAGCATTGATGGCCGGCATGCTATGGTCGAGCTGTCCGAGCAGGGTCCGGTCAAGTCGGCGTTCTCGTACCGTCTGTACTTCACCATTCTGCACGCGTTGAATTGCTGGCTGATCGGCACGCGCATCCCCATTCGGCACATCCAGTTTCCCTGCGCCGAACCCACATCGACCAATGACTACGGAGATTTTTTCGGGGTGCCCGTCCTGTTCAACGCCGACTGCGCCCAGATGGTGATTGAACGAAAATACCTACGAAAGCCGATCAACCGATCCGACCGCGCGTTGAAGCGGTTTCTGAAATCGGCGCCAACCGCGTTTCTGACCGGCTATCGCCACGGGGATGGCATCAAGGCGCAAATCATCAAAGAGCTGTCGGCAGGCACAACAGATGCGTGGGACAGCGTTGACGCAATGGCCGAGAAGCTTGGCATGTCGACCTCGACGCTTCATCGGCGCCTAAAGGAGGAAGGTCAGAGCTTTGGTGAGATCAAGGAAGAGCGCCGGCGCAATCTGGCGATATCGCTCTTGAAGAAGACCGACCTACCGTGTCCGAGATCGCCCGCCAGGTGGGCTATGCCGAACCAAGCGCGTTTTTCCGCGCCTTCAATCGCTGGTTCGGCACCACGCCAAGCGCAATCCGTGTCGGGGGATGACAGGGACCTGCCTTATGCGCATTTCAGGTCGCTGGTCTGCTCCAGGAACCAACGTTCCAGCGCGGTGATATTGCCATCAAGCTGCGTGGCCAGACCGTCTGTGTAGGTCTGAAAGGCCTCTTTGTTCAGCTGATTAAGCCCGACCAGAACCGGGATGTCATCGGCAAGCGCATTGGCAATCACGTTGCGAAATCCGCGCCCGTCGGCCTCTTGCTTGCCGAATTTGTTGATGATCAGGCAATCGATACCCTTGGCCAGTTCGGCCTCGGCCAACCCGACCGATGCCTCAAGCGCGCCTGCATCCAACCGGCACCCGCGCGAGTTCTGGCCAAGGTTCTGCGAAATACGCAAAACAGGGCCTTCGGGAAGGACTTTGACGTCCATGTCACACGGCCCGTCATAATCCCGTTCGGTGTTGATCTGGACAATGCCGCCCAGACGCCAGCCATAGGACGTCAGCCGGTTCGCCAACTCCAACAGCAGCTCATCAGTATCACCGCGGCCCGTGGACATCGTGTAGGCAATCTTCATGTCTTTTCCTTTCCGTGGGCGTGATCGTACCGGATCATTCCACCGGTTTCAGATCTGCGCCTTTGATCTCGGCCTTGGCGGCAAGCTCGGCGACGAAGGCACGTGCGCCTTTCGCCCATGCGGCTTTTTCCATTGCGTCGGCGATGCGGGGCTTCACACTGTCATACGGCAGTTCGGCCCCTACTTCGGCGGCGTCCATACGGATGATGTGCCAGCCGTGACGGGTCAGAACAGGTTCAGTCGTAACGGCACCGCTGGCCAATCCACGCAGTACCTTTTCGAACTCGGGGACTGTGTCGCCCGGCCCAAGCTGGCCCAGCGCCCCGCGTGAGGATTTCGAGCCGCAATCGCTGTGCTCTTCGGCGATGTGGCCGAACTTGCGCGGGGTTCGCAGTGACAGCATCCAGCACGTGATCGGCGCGGGCCTTTGCTGCAGTTGTTTCATCTTTGTCGCGCGGGTCGCAAGCGATCAGGATGTGCGAGACCTCCCACAGCGGCGGCGCGCGGAAACGCGAAGGATCGCGGGACCATTCTGCGTGAACGGCGTCTTCGCTGGGCGCGGCGACCTCGACTTCGGTTTCGAGAAGGCCCCGGATCAGGGCCTCCTCTTCTGTTTCAAAGCGGCCCGGTGCGACCTCGGCCGGATCGGCCATAATCTGGCGCTTGCGGGCTTCTTGTAAAAGAAGGGTCCGCACGGCAACAGCATTCGCTGCCTTGCGCCAGGCAATGCCGGGCTTGCCGGTGGGGGCGTCATGGTTCTGCGCCTCGGCGGCGACGACCGCATGAGGAACGGTTTCACCATTGACGACGAGATCGGGGAACAGGGCCGCATTCATGGTTTTTTACTCCGCAGGGTTTGCAGGTTTCTGACGGCGCGAACGCACCACCTGATAACCGGGACGCCAGATATAGCGCACAGGGGCCGACAGCATGTGCACAAGACGCGTGAACGGGAAGACAAGGATGATTGTCAGCCCAAGGAACAGGTGCAGTTTGAAGACCAGCGATACATCCGCGATATAGCTTGCGGCGGCGCCGTCAAAGGTGAAGATCCCCTGTGCCCACGACATGAACTTAACCATCTCGTGTCCGTCCAGATGCCCCAGCGACACGAAGATCGTACCAAGACCCAGCACCAGTTGTGCCAAGAGCATGGCAAGGATGGCGATATCCCAGAAGCTCGAGGTCTGACGGATACGCGGATCAGTCCAGCGACGATGGAACAGCATCCCGCCGCCACCAGCGCCATGACACCCGCGATACCACCGGCCACAACGGCCAGAAGCTGTTTGGCGCCGTGGCTGATGCCGATGGCGTCAAAGATCCAGATCGGGGTCAGAAGACCAACAAGGTGGCCGAAGAAGATGATCAGAACGCCGACGTGGAACAGCGACGAGCCGATGACCAACTGCTTGCGACGCAACAGCTGCGAAGACGAGGTTTTCCAGGTGAAGGGATCGCGGTCATAGCGCGCGATGCTTCCCATGATCCCCACGCCAAGGGCGATATAGGGGAAGATTCCGAACAGAAAATTATGCATCTCTGCCTCCATCATTCCGCAGCCACGCCGGGGGCGCGGGCTGCTGTGTCTGATTTGGGTTCATCCATGCGCGCCAGCATGTCGCGCACTTGTGGGCAACCGGCGTTAGGATCGGGGCCGAAGCGCACTTCGCTTTCCTCCCAGATCTCGTCCAGTGCCTCCAGATCGTTGGGATCGACCTCGGGCTGTTCCAGAAGCTCTGCCACGGCCTCTTTGTCGCTTCAACGCCTGACAGCAGTAACAAAGCGGCGAACACGGCAGCATATGGGCTTTCACGTCGAGCCAGTCGTTCGCTCAACGCTTCCAGAATATGCGCCGCGTCCGCCAAGGTATCCTGTACCTCGGCATAGGGACGCGTGGACAGGAATTCCAATAGAACAGGCAGGTGGTCCGGCAGTTCGCTCGACACCGGATCAAACCCGGCCTCGCGATACATTTCGACCAGCGACACCATCGCCCCGCCCCGATCGCGGCTTTCGCCGTGAACATGTTCAAACAAGTTCAGCGACAAAGTGCGCGAGCGGTCGAAGAGCAGCACGTACTGCTCTTCCAGGTCATAGATGTCCTGCGTGCCCAAGGCGTCAACCAAGGGGCGCAGGTCGCGCCGGGCAGCCGCCGTAAGACGGCTGTCCGATGCCAGCACCGCGCCGATTTCCGGCATGGCCTGCTGCAGTTCGCGCGTGGGGTAGCTTAGAACCAGCGAGATAGCTTTTAACGAACGGTCCATTACATCACCTCCGACGGCATTTTCAGGGCTTTCTTGGCACCGCCAAAGAGCGAGGCCTTGGACGTTCCACCGGAACAGCCATTGGTGTCCGTGAATCCGCAGCCGCCGCGTAGATCGTAAGCATCTTCAACTTGCTCACGGTGCGTGGTTGGGATCACGAAACGGTCTTCGTAGTCAGCCAGGGCCATGATTTTATACATGTCCTCGATCATCCGACCGGTCAGACCAACGCGTTCTGCCAGGCCCTCATCCGTAACGCCCTCGATGGTTTTCGAGCGCATATAGGCCCGCATACCAAGCATCCGCTCCAACGCGGTGACAACGGGGGCTTCGTCCCCAGCGGTCAGCATGTTGGCCAGATACTTGACCGGGATACGCAGGTTCTTCACGTCGGGCATTGCGCCGTCGGTGCCGATTGCGCCTGCTTCGGCCGCGTTCTGGATCGGGCTAAGCGGTGGGATGTACCAGACCATCGGAAGGGTGCGATATTCGGGGTGCAGCGGGAACGCCACTTTCCATTCCATCGCCATCTTCCAGATCGGGCTTTCCTGAGCTGCCTTGATCCAATCCTGCGGGACACCATCGCGTGCTGCGGCGGCAATCACCTCGGGATCGCTCGGGTCAAGGAAGACACCCAGCTGCGCGTCATAAAGATCGGTGGTGGCTTCCGCATTCGCGGCTTCCTCGATCTTATCGGCATCATAGAGCATCACACCCAGATAGCGGATCCGGCCTACGCAGGTTTCCGAACAGACTGTCGGGTTGCCGCTTTCGATGCGCGGATAGCACAGGGTGCATTTCTCGGACTTACCGGTCGACCAGTTATAGTAGACCTTTTTATAAGGACAGCCCGAGACACACATCCGCCAACCGCGACACTTCTCTTGGTCGATCAGAACGATGCCGTCTTCCTCACGCTTATAGATCGCGCCCGATGGGCAGGACGCGGCACACGCCGGGTTCAGGCAGTGTTCGCACAGACGAGGGAGATACATCATGAAGGTGTTCTCGTATTCCCCGTAGATCTGCTTTTGGATGCCTTCGAAGTTGTAGTCTTCACCACGTTTCGAGAATTCGCCGCCCAGGATCTCTTCCCAGTTCGGCCCCTTCTCAATCTTCTCCATCCGCTCGCCAGTGATCTTGGAGCGCGGGCGCGCGGTCGGGAAGGCCTCCATTTCAGGCGCGGACTTCAGGTGGTCATAGTCGAAATCGAACGGTTCATAGTAGTCGTCGATCTCGGGCAGGTCGGGGTTGGCGAAGATATTCGCCAAGATCCGCCATTTCGACCCCTGTTTGGGCTGCAACTTGCCCGATTTGGTGCGTTCCCAGCCACCGTTCCAACGCGCCTGGTTTTCCCAGTCGGTCGGATAGCCGGTGCCCGGCTTGCTTTCCACGTTGTTGAACCATGCGTATTCAACACCATCACGGGACGTCCAGACGTTCTTACACGTCACAGAGCAGGTGTGGCACCCGATACATTTATCAAGGTTCAACACCATGCCGATTTGAGCACGTACCTTCATTCTGCTGCCTCCTTATTCGGGGTCGCTTCACGGTCGAGCCAGTCAACCTTCTTCATCTTGCGCACCACGACGAATTCATCGCGGTTCGCACCAACGGTGCCGTAGTAGTTGAAACCGTAAGATTGTTGGGCATAGCCGCCGATCATATGGGTGGGCTTCAGCGTCGCACGCGTGACCGAGTTGTGAATGCCGCCGCGTTTACCGGTCTTCTCAGACCCGGGCGTGTTCACGATTTTCTCTTGCGCGTGATACATGAAGGTCGTTCCGTCCTTCATCCGCTGACTGACAACCGCGCGGGCCGTAAGCGCCCCGTTCGAGTTGTACAGCTCGACCCAATCGTTATCGACAATACCTGCCGATTTCGCATCGTTCTCCGAGATCCAGATCACCGGGCCACCGCGGTTCAGCGTCAGCATGTGAAGGTTGTCGGAATAGGTCGAGTGGATGCCCCATTTCTGGTGCGGCGTGATGAAGTTCAACACCACATGCGGCCAGTCTTTTTCGCTGTGCACCTCGTCGGTGATCGTTTTCAGATCGACCGGAGGGCGATAGGACAGGAAGCCCTCACCAAAGGCCAGCATCCACTGGTGATCCTGATAGGTCTGTTGACGACCAGTCAGGGTTCGCCACGGGATCAGCTCGTGCACGTTGGTGTAGCCCGCGTTATAGCAGACATCTTCGCTTTCCAGACCCGACCATGTCGGCGACGAGATGATCTTGCGAGGTTGCGCAGCAATGTCACGGAACCGGATCTTTTCGTCTTCCTTGGGTTTGGCTAGGTGGGTGTGGTCGCGGCCCCGTTGCTTTGGACAGAGACTCCCCACGCTTTCACAGCAACCTCACCGTTGGTTTCCGGCGCCAGCATCAACACGACCTCGGTCGCATCAATGTCAGTCACGATCTTCGGCTGACCCTTGGCGGGGCCTTCCTCGTGCACGCCATTCAATTCACGCAGGTGCTGAACTTCGTGCTTGGCGTCAACCATGATGCCTTTACCGCCGTTGCCCAGCTTGTCCAGAAGCGGACCAAGGGCCACGAAGTGGTCGTAAACCGCAGTATAGTCGCGTTCCACCGCCACATAGTTCGGCGCGGTCTTGCCCGGAATAAGGTCGCATTCGCCTTTCTTCCAGTCACGCACCTGATCCTGTGCCAGCTCACCCGGGGTGTCATGCAGAAGCGGCACCTGAACGATGTCCGTTTCCACACCCAGAATTTCCGGGGCAACTTCCTGGAACTTGTGGGCGATCGACTTGAAGATCTCCCAGTCCGACTTGCTTTCATACGCCGGGTCCACAGCCGCCTGAAGCGGGTGGATGAACGGGTGCATGTCCGAGGTGTTCAGGTCGTTCTTCTCGTACCACGAAGCCGTGGGCAGAACGATGTCCGAATATACCGCAGTGGTCGACATGCGGAAGTCCAGCGTGACCAAGAGGTCCAGTTTGCCTTCGGGCGCGTCCTCGTGCCACTTGGCCTCTTTCGGAAGCTGTGCGCCTTCTTCCCCAAGATCCTTGCCCAGAACACCGTGATCGGTGCCAAGCAGATGCTTCAGGAAGTACTCGTGCCCCTTGCCCGACGAACCCAGCAGGTTCGAGCGCCAGACAAACAGGTTGCGCGGCCAGTTTTCGGGTGCATCCGGGTCCTCGCAGGACATTTCCAGATCGCCAGACTTCAGCTGCTGCGCCACATAGGCAGGGATTTCCATCCCGGCGTCTTTGGCTTGCTTGGCCACTTCCAACGGGTTGGTTTTCAGCTGCGGTGCCGACGGCAACCAGCCCATCCGTTCAGCACGGATGTTGTAGTCGATCATCGACGCGTCCCAATCACCTTCCGGTGCGGTCGGCGAAATGATCTCGTTGGCGGTCAGGGTCTCGTAGCGCCACTGATCCGAGTGCGCATACCACATCGAGGTCGAGTTCATGTGACGCGGCGGACGGTTCCAATCCAGCGCAAAGGCCAGCGGTAACCAGCCAGTCTGCGGGCGCAGTTTTTCCTGACCCACATAGTGCGCCCAACCACCGCCGGACTGACCGACACAACCGCACATGATCAGCATGTTGATCACGCCGCGATAGTTCATGTCCATGTGGTACCAGTGGTTCATCGCAGCGCCGATGATGATCATCGACTTACCGTTGGTCTTCTCGGCGTTTTGCGCAAATTCACGAGCGACGTGGACGATCTTGTCGGCGGACACGCCGGTGATCTTCTCGGCCCAAGCAGGGGTGCCCGGAACGTCTTCGTTATAATCCTTGGCAACCCAGTCACCACCCAGACCACGATCCAGACCATAGTTGGCACAGAACAGGTCGAAGACGGTGGTTACACGGATCACACCTTCTTTGGTCTGAATCTCGCGTACAGGGATGTTGCGGGTCAGAACGTCAGGACGATCATCGCCGGTCGAGAACTGTTCGGTCGCGTCGCCACCGAAGTATGGGAAGTCCACGCCTGCAACACGATCATGGTCGCCATCGCCGATCAGCGTCATTTTCAGATCGGTGTCGGCCTCTTGCGCGCGCTCTTCGAGGTTCCATTCCCCGTCTTCGCCCCAGCGATACCCGATCGAGCCATTGGGCGCGACCAAACCACCGGACTTCTCGTCCAGAGCAACGGTCTTCCATTCCGGGTTATTGTCTTCACCCAGCTTACCGTCCAGATCGTCGGCGCGCAGGAAGCGGCCGGGAACCAGTTTGCCGTTTTTGTCTTCCAGCTTCACCAGCATCGGGAAGTCGGAATACTTGCGGCAGTAGTCCTCGAAATACTCGACTTGGTTGTCCAAGTGGAATTCACGCAGGATCACGTGACCAAAGGCCATCGCCAGTGCGGCGTCTGTACCCTGTTTGACGTTCAGCCAAACATCGCCAAACTTGGCGGCTTCCGAATAGTCGGGGCAGATGACGGCGGACTTGGTGCCGCGATAACGGGCTTCGGTATAGAAGTGTGCATCCGGTGTCCGCGTTTGCGGCACGTTCGAGCCCCAGAGCAGCAGGTAGCCAGCGTTATACCAGTCAGCCGATTCCGGCACGTCGGTCTGTTCGCCCCACGTCATGGGCGAGGCCGGCGGAAGGTCGCAATACCAGTCATAGAAGGATCCGCAGACCCCGCCAATCAGGCTAAGGTAACGCGCACCTGCGGCATAGGAAATCATCGACATCGCGGGATGGGCGAGAAGCCGATCACGCGGTCGGGGCCGTATTTCTTGGCGGTGTAGGCGTTGGCGGCGGCAGTAATCTCGGTCGCCTCATTCCAGCTTGCGCGGACGAACCCACCCTTACCGCGGGTCTTCACATATGAATCGCGCAGGATCGGGTCGCTCTGGATCGCGGTCCAGGCTTCGATCGGCGACATGGTCTGGCGCATCCGGCGCCATACTTTCATCAGACGGCCACGGACCAGCGGGTTCTTCACGCGGTTCGCGGAATACAGATACCAGCTGTAGGACGCACCACGGGCACAGCCTCGCGGTTCATGGTTGGGCAGATCGGGGCGCGTACGCGGATAATCGGTCTGCTGGGTTTCCCAGGTCACGATCCCGGATTTCACATAGATCTTCCACGAACACGATCCGGTACAGTTCACCCCATGGGTCGAGCGCACAACTTTGTCGTGGCGCCAGCGATTCCGATAGGTGTCCTCCCAGTCGCGGTTTTCGTTGGTCACTTGGCCGTGACCGTTAGAAAACTGTTCCAGTTCTTTGGACTGGAAGAAGTTCAGTCTGTCGAGCAGGTGGCTCATCTGATTTCTCCTAGGTTGGCTGGCCTACCCCGCATGTGCCGGGATAGGCGGGCAGACGTATCAGGGGTTCTTCACGTAAGCGCCGGGGCGCAGATAGAACCACCAGTTGATGGCGATGCAGACCGCATAGAAGATCGCGAAGCCGTACAAGGCATACTCAGGCGTTCCGGCCTTCAGCTGTTCACCAAACACTTTGGGGATGATGAAGCGCCGTAAGCAGCAACCGCAGCAGTCCAACCCAGTGCAGGACCAGCCTGTTCTTTGTTGAACACCATCGCGATGGTGCGGAAGGTCGAACCGTTGCCGATACCAGTGGCGGCAAACAGGATCAGGAACAGACCCAGGAACGGGTAGAAGTATTGTTCCGGAGTTGCCGACGAATAGGCCTGCTGAATGAAGTAGGCGACACCCAGTGCCGAGGCGACCATGACGACCGAGATGATCTGGGTCACTTTCGCGCCACCGGCTTTGTCAGCCCACATACCACCCAGCGGACGGATCAGAGCGCCGATGAACGGGCCCATCCAGGCAAACATCAGGCCGACGGGCCGTTGGGGTTTACCATGTCGTGGGTCATCACACCGTCGACTTCAACGTGGCTGAAGCCAAACACAACTTTGATGGTCAGTGCCAGAGCAGCCGAGTAGCCGATGAACGACCCAAAGGTCATGGTGTAGATCACGGTCATGGCCCAAGTGTGCTTGTTGCCGAAGATCTTGTATTGGCGGCTCAGGTTTTGACCGACAGCACCGGGGATCATTTTCAGACCCAGAACCGTCAAGGCGATTACGATCGGCAGCACGATCCATTTGGACACGCCCAGACCCGAGGTCGGCAGACCGGCTTCGGTGCCCGGCAGCAGCAGCCACAGGCCGAAGGCCGCGGTCAGGAAACCGATCAGCAACATGCCGGTGATCGTGGCAAATGCGCCAAGAGGTCCGGGGATGTTCGGGGACACGTGCTCATCACGGATGTTGTTCATCCCCATCCAGCCAATGATCGCCAGCGGGATCAGGAAGACCAGCCAGATCAGGCCAGCGTTCTGGATGTAAGTCTCGGTCCCGGCAGGGATTTTACCGATCAGCGTACCCGAGGTGTTCACCAGCGTACGGCTTTCGCCACCGAAGATGCCCATGGTCATCGCCAGCGGGATCAGGATCTGCATGGTGGTCACACCAAAGTTGCCCAGACCTGCGTTCATACCCAGCGCATAGCCCTGAATTTTCTTCGGATAGAAGAAGCTGATGTTGGACATCGAGGACGAGAAGTTACCGCCACCAATACCCGACAGGAAGGCCAGGATCTGGAAGTACCACAGCGGCGTATCCGGGTTCTGCAGTGCCAGACCGGCACCGGCGGCCGGGATCATCAGCAGCGCGGTGGTAAACACGATGGTGTTTCGGCCACCTGCGATACGGATGAAGAAGGTCGACGGAATACGCAATGTTGCACCAGTCAGACCAGCGATTGCACCCAGCGTAAACAGGTCAGATTTGGCAAATCCGAAGCCCAAATTGATCATCTGAACTGTGATGATGCCCCAGTAAAGCCAGACGGCAAAGCCGCACAGCAGGCTGGGAATTGAAATCCAGAGATTTCGGTTGGCAATGGACTTACCGGTGGAAGCCCAGAAGGCCTCGTCATCCGGTGTCCAGTTTCTTAGATCTTGTCCCACGACAGTCCCTCCTCAGGGTTTGATTGGGTGGGCCACCGGGACGGGCGGCCCACCATTTGTCTTTGTTCAGAGATGTGCACCGTGCTTGCGGTTGTACTCGTCAACGATTGCACGCGAGTCGTTCAGCGCGTTCACAGCGCGGGCTGCACGAAGCTCCAATCCGTCAAGCTGAGCCTTCTCAAAGAGCGCCTTTTCTTCGGCCTCTTTCTCGGGTGAGAAGCGGACAAACAGGGCCAGAACCGACGCACAGCAGACCATGATGCCGATCACGAAGAAGGCGTTGTTCCAGGCCATTTCACCTTTGAACAGGAAGCCTGCAGCCACTGCACCGGCGTTACCACCAGCACCTACGATGCCCGCCACCGCGCCCAGCGCTTTCTTATTGACGAAGGGAACGACCGAATAGGTTGCGCCTTCCGACATCTGTTTGAACAGCGAGAAGATGATCAGCATCGGGATCGCCAGGAACAGCACGTCCATACGGCTGAACAGCATCAGGCAAGGCCCTCGCCCAGAAGCACAATGAACAGCCAGAAGGTCCGGCCGCGCAGGCCCCAGAGCGATGCGAAGTTGTCTCCGAAGATGCCGCCCAGCGTACGGGCGAAGATGTTCATCAGACCGAACGAGGCCGCGATCAGACCGGCAGTTACCAGTGTCAGACCATCAAAGTAGTCATAGAAGTACAGCGCGGCGACGTTGTTGACGGTCAGCTCGATACCGAAGCAAGCAGCATAGATGAAGAACAGAACCCAGACACGATAGTCCGCCATGGCCTTGAAGTAGGCACCCGTGACTTTCTTTTTGTCCTCAAGCTGACCTTTTTCGCGCAGCTCTTTGAAGTTCCCGTCTGGGGCGTCTTTTGTCAGGAAGAAGTAGGCAATCCCGACCACGAAGATCACACAGCCAACAACGACCATCGACAGGCGCCAGCTGGACGCATCCGTGAAGCCAAGCGTAATGAAGACCGAGAAGACCAGAGGCATTGCAAACTGCGTGACACCGCCACCCAAGTTACCCCAGCCAGCGCTGGTTGCGTTAGCCGTACCAACGACGTTCGGCGCAAACATGACACTGGTGTGATACTGCGTGATCACGAAGGCCGCACCGATCATACCGATCAGAAGGCGGAAGAACATGAAGCTTTCGAAGCTATCGGCAAGACCAATACCCGCCACCGGGAAGGCGCCGAGGATCAGAAGCCATGTATAGGCGAGCCTTGGACCGATGCGGTCACATAGCCAGCCAATAAAGAAGCGTCCGACGATCGTCATTGCCACCGAGGCGATGATCGACCAACCAACCTGCGATTTCGTTAACCCAAGCTCATCGCGCACGACGATCATCAAGGGCGCGATACCGAACCATGCAAAGAAGCAGGAGAAGAACGCAAACCACGTCATGTGGAAGGTTCTGATTTGCACCATTCGGACGTTGAAGAAGTTACTCCAAAGGCTTGTGGCCTTATTCTGAATTTCCATATCTCAGTCCCCTTTTCGACCTTAAGCACCGACCCTTCCAAGGTAGCGGTGTGGTCGTTTTCGATGGGGCCAAAGTCTGCGAGGACTGCGCAACATGTTTTGATCCAAGTCAAAAAAACAAAATTTGTCTTTTAAAATAAACTACTTACCGAAATACCTCAAGTCAGACACTACTGAACTGCAAGTTGAAGGCAGAAAGAAAACAAACGAGGGTTTGACATTTATCAATCACTGCAGTTAAGAATTTTTCAAAATCAGAAAGCCAGTAAATCCGCCATGCCCGAATCGCATCGACCAGACATTCGCAAGCTCGACTTGTTTTCGGAGATGTCCGATGAGAACTTCCAGTCGTTGATGCATGCGTCCTATCTTCAGACGTTTCCGCCGCAGATCGAACTGATCACGGAAGGCGACTCCAGCGACTTTCTGCATGTGGTCGTCGATGGCTCGGTTGAGCTGTTCGCCCGCTGGAACAACCGCGAAACCAGTGTGGCGATCATCCGTCCGATCTCGACCTTTATTCTGGCCGCCACGTTGCGCAACGCGCCGAACCTGATGTCAGCGCGTACGTTAGAGAAAAGCCGCATCGTTCTGATCCCAAGCGAGGATGTGCGCCGCATCTTTGATGAAGACAACAACTTCGCGCGGGCCATCGTGAGCGAACTGGCCTCGGGCTATCGGGCGTCGATCAAGAAGACCAAAGACCTGAAACTGCGCACATCGCTCGAGCGTCTGGCAAACTACCTGCTGCGCCAGCAGATACGTGAAGGCGGCGGACCCGAGTTCCAGCTGCAGACCGAGAAAAAGCGGCTTGCGTCCTATTTGAACATGACACCCGAGAACCTGAGCCGTGCGTTCAAGTCATTGAAGCCTTATGGCGTTGAGGTTGACGGCAGTAAAATCACGATCTCGAACCAGTCCGACCTAGAGAAGTTCGCGCGCCCAAGCCCGCTGATCGACGACAAGAAGGTATAAGTCGCCGGACCTGCCCATATTTAACGTGCGTAAACCGCGCAGCCTTTCAACGCTGCCGCGTCGTCCAGAATGTTGTGGACCGGAACAGCGCCCACGGCATTCAGGGCAAAAGGACCCTGCACGATGTCGACGAAGGCGGCTTTGGCTGGGGTCGAAAGCAAATTTCGCGCAACACCCCCGGCAAAGAAGATCCCCCGTCTGGGAAGAAACGCCAGCATCAGGTTCCGTGTAAGAACTGCAAGTAGCCCCGCGTAGAAAAACTGAAACTCCTGTTCCACACGGGTCTGCAAAGCCGTGTCTCCGTCTGGCTCGGGCGCGGTCCTCGCCTGTTCTAACGCATAAAGAGCAGCGTAGCCTCGGCCAGAAAACACCTCTTCGATGGTTGTGAACCCTGAGGCATGCGCCCCAAATCGCGCGGAGAGTTCGGTCGCGATGTCTGCGGGCAGGCAGATATGCCCGTATTCCACATCCAACTGCGCCACCCTGCCCTTCGATATCACCACCGGAGACACATTGAACCCGGTCCCGATCCCGACCACCAAAGCCTGTGCTTCGTCCATCGGGCTCTCATCAAGCGACACCACAGGATCAAGACTGTCGAGGCCGAGGAATACGCTGGCTTGTCCAAGCGCAGCCAGATCATTCAGCAACGAAACAGGACATCCACCAAGGCTGCGTGACAGTTGCGTTTCGTCGAAATGCCAGTCTCGGTTGGTCAGGCGGGCCCGCCCGCTATGGACGGGACCGGCAACCGCGATGACCGCATCCGCAATTTGAGCGTCTTCCCTGTCAGAAAGATAGCGCACCAGCACGTCGTCGAAACTTGCGAAGTCATCGTTACGAAAGTTTTCGACCGATGCAGTGTTCAGCTGCCCTGCGCGGGCCAACCCTAAACGAGAGTTGGTCCCGCCGATATCAGCAACAAGCCTGTCACCTGTCAATTCAAGCGTTCCCCGCTTTCAGGCGCAAAGTAGGACACCTTGCTTAGATCAAAGGCCAGCGACAGGTTCTCGCCCGGGCGCGCGTTGGTTTCGGCGTGAAGACGCGCAGTGACCTGTTTGCCACCCAGTTGCGAGACGACATAGGTGTCGGCCCCTGCCGGTTCGACCATGTCGATCAGGCAATCGGCCTCTTGCACGTCCTCGCCAGCGCGGAAGCCCGCTTCGGCGATGTCTTCCGGACGAAGGCCCAAAATGACGTCCTCGGGCAGGTCTTTCGCATGCGTGTCGGTCAGGACCAACGGGGCGGCGCCTGCGCGTTCGATCTCGATCTTCGTGCCTTTGCCATTGGCCTTGGCACGTGCCGGGATCAGGTTCATCGCCGGGCTACCCATGAAGTCCGCCACGAACAGGTTGGCGGGGGTGTTATAGATCTCGGCGGGGCTGCCGATCTGCTGCACGATCCCGCCTTTCAGGACGACGATCTTGGTGGCCAAGGTCATCGCCTCGATCTGGTCATGGGTCACATAGACCATCGTGGCATTCAGGTTATGGTGCAGTTTCTTGATCTCGGACCGCATTTCCACACGCAGCTTGGCGTCAAGGTTGGACAGCGGTTCGTCGAACAGGAAGAGCTTGGGGTCACGCACCAATGCCCGACCCATCGCAACACGTTGCCGCTGCCCGCCCGAAAGCTGACCGGGACGACGTTGCAAAAGCGGTTCAATCTGAAGCTGCTGGGCCACTTCCTGAAGCTTCTTCTCTTGCGTTGCCGCGTCCACACCACGCACTTTCATGCCGAAGGTGATGTTCTTGGCCACCGACATGGTCGGGTAGAGCGCATAGGACTGGAACACCATGCGATGTCGCGGTCCTTTGGGCTGACATGGGTCATGTCGCGCCCGCCGATGTCGATCGTGCCAGCGGTGATCGGCTCAAGTCCTGCGATGCAGTTCAGAAGTGTCGACTTACCGCAGCCAGAAGGGCCAACGAGGACCAAGAAATCTCCCGGCTCGATCGCGACGTTGATGTCTTTCAGGATCTCGACGGACCCATAGTTCTTGTAGAGGTTCTTGATGTCCAGAATAGGAGCCATGGGTTTAGCCTTTCACGGAGCCCGCGGTCAGTCCGCGGATGAAGTATTTGCCGGCGACGACATAGACGAGGAGCGTGGGAAGGGCGGCAATGATCGCGGCAGCCATATCCACGTTGTATTCCTTCACGCCGGTGGTCGAGTTTACGATGTTGTTCAGTGCCACAGTGACGGGTTGGGTTCCGGCCTGACTGAAGCTGACGCCAAACAGGAAGTCGTTCCAGATCTGGGTGAACTGCCAGATGACGGTCACAACAATGATCGGCAGCGACAAGGGCAGGAAGATCGACCAGAAGATCCGGAAGAAGCCCGCGCCATCCACTTTTGCGGCTTTTACCAGCTCTTGCGGGATCGACACATAGTAGTTGCGGAAGAACAGCGTGGTGAACCCGATGCCATAGATGACATGGACGAAGATCAGACCGGGGATGGTTCCCGCGATGCCCATCATGCCCAGCATACGTGCCATCGGAAGCAGCACCACCTGGAAGGGGATAAAGCAGCCAAACAGCATCAGCGAGAAGATCAGGTTTGCACCTTTGAACTTCCACTGGGCGATGACGTAGCCATTAAGCGCCCCGAGCATGGTCGAGATCAGGACCGCCGGGATCGCAAGGATCACCGAGTTCCAGAAATAAGGGCGCAGGCCCTCACACTGGATGCCGGTACAGGCACCGGACCATGCGGTCCGCCAGGCCTCGAACGTGACTTCACGAGGGAAGGCCACAAGGCTGCCGGTGCGGATCTCTTCCAGACTTTTCAACGAGGTCGTGACCATCACGAAAAGTGGCATCAGATAGAACAGGGCAAACAGGCCAAGCAAGGTGAACAGAAGCCAGCGCAGGGCGATCCGACCCCAATTGCGCGACGGGTTGTGAGTGGTGGTAAGCGCAATATCAGTCATGTTTCGTCCTCAGTTCAGAGTAGAGGTAGGGAACGATGATCGCAAAGACGACGGCCATCATGACCATGGCAGAGCTTGCCGCTTGCCCGATATCGCCGCGCGAGAACGCCATCGCGTACATGTAGGTTGCAGGCAGGTCGGTGGCATAGCCGGGTCCGCCGCCCGTCAGCGCGATGACAAGGTCAAAGCTTTTGATTGCAAGGTGGGCCAGCACGATGAAGGCTGACAGAAAGATCGGGGCCATCGACGGGATGATAATGGCGGAATAGATGCGCCAGTTGGGGATACCATCGACCTGCGCGGCCTTGATAATCTCTCCGTCCACGCTGCGCAGACCCGCAAGGAACAGCGCCATGACAAAGCCCGAGGCCTGCCAGACACCCGCGATGACCACGGCGTAGATGGCCATGTCCGGGTCAATCACCCAGTCGAACGAGAAGTTTTCAAACCCCCAGTCGCGGACCATCTTTTCGATGCCCAGTCCGGGTTCATGATCCATTTCCATGCCGTGCCGGTGACGATCATCGACAGCGCCATTGGGTAAAGATAGATCGTGCGCAAAACGCCTTCAGTGCGGATCTTCTGATCCAGCAAGATCGCGATCAGCAGCCCAAGAACCATCGAGATCACGATGAACAAAGTACCGAAGATGAACAGGTTCGTCATCGCGGTATCGAACCGGGGCGACGCGAACAGGCGCTCATACTGGATAAGCCTTCAACTTCGTATTTTGGCAAAAGCCGCGAGCGGGTCAGCGACACCCAAGCAGTCCAGGCGATGAAGCCGTAAACGAAAACGAGGATGGCGATGAAAGAGGGTGCAAGCACCATCTTGGGGATATGACGTTCAAGCCATTCGGTCATTGTAACGACCCCTGAATTAAAGGAGGCCCCGCACCTGAAGGTCAGACGCGAGGCCAGGGAGATTTACATGGAGTTGGCGACAGCGTCGGCCAGCATGTTCACAGCATCAGCCGAGGACATGTCCGAGTTAAAGTGCGCGGTCACCACATCGGTGATGGCACCCGACTGTGCGCCACGCAGCGCCATGCCATGGGCATAGCTGGGCAGCAGCGAGCCGTTGTCCGAGCTTTCGTTCATGTCCTTGGCGGACAGGTGTGCACAGCTGTCGAAATCGTCCAGAGCCACGTCAACACGTGCCGGGGATCGAGCCTTTGTTCAGGTTGAACACTTTCTGGAAGTTCTGACCAACGATCAGCTTGGACAGAAGATCCTGACCGGCTTTCTTGTCGTCGCCATCCACGTTGAACATGGCAAAGCTGTCCACGTTGTACAGGAAGCCGTCACCCGGCACCGAGGCACACAGGAAGTCTTCGCCCGGCGCTTTGCCTGCGGCAAGGAACTCGCCTTTGGCCCAGTCACCCATGATCTGGAAGGCGGCTTCGCCGTTCATGACCATCGCGGTGGCAAGGTTCCAGTCACGACCCGAGAAGTTGTCGTCGACATAGCCGCGCATTTTGCGCATCTGGTCAAAGACAGCGACCATGCCGTCGGATTTCAGAGTGTCCATGTCCAGATCAACAAAGGCTTTCTTGAAGCCGTCAGCGCCAAGGATGCCCCAGCGCGACTGCTTCAAACACGGTGGCGTCCTGCCACGCCTGACCACCATGGGCCAGCGGGGTGATGCCTGCGGCTGCCAGTTTGTCAGCGGCGGCGTTAAACTCGTCCCATGTGGTGGGCATTGCGATGCCATTTGCTTCCAGAACGTCAGCGTTGGCCCAGATCCAGTCGACGCGGTGTACGTTGACGGGGGCGGCACACCACGTGCCTTCACACATCATGTGACCAGCGATCGAGGCGGGCAGAACGTCAGCCCAACCTTCGGCTTCTGCAACCGCCGAGATGTCTGCCAGAACGCCTTCCTCATACCATTCCTGAATGGCTGGGCCTTTCAGCTGAACGGCGGTCGGTGCGTTGCCCGACAGTACACGTGCACGCAGAGCGGTCATGGCAGCATCGCCACCCCCACCAGCAACCGGCATGTCGGTCCAAGTGCCGCCATTGTCTGCAAACTCTTGCTGCAGAACGGCGACGGATTTGGCTTCACCGCCCGATGTCCACCAGTGCAGAACCTCGGCCTGAGGCTCGGCGACTGCGGGCATGGCGCAGGTAATAGCAATGGCCGAAACGGCCGCGAATACGGATGTCTTCATTAGATTTTCCTCCCTTTGGCCAACCGATCGGGTGGCGCTGACCTAAGCTTGCCGACCAACGCGATCTTTACGCAACGCTAGAAACAGGGCCTCTGCGCCGCCAAGGTTAGTTTTTCGTGCCTTTTGTTACATGATGTTACGCAAGCCTTGATTTTGTTGCACGCTGTTACAAACAAACAGATGGTGAGGACGGCATATTTGCCGAAGGGAGGCACATCGCATGGCGATTCCAAAACTGCTTGTCGTCGATGATGACGCGGAAACGCGCAGCATGATGACCCAGTTTCTGCAACAGAACGGGTTCATGGCCTTCCCGTGCGAAACAGAGGATGCAATCCGCCACCATCTGAAAGGTGGCCGTGTGGACCTGATCCTGCTGGATGTGATGCTGGCCGATGAAAACGGCGTCGAGATCTGTGCTCGCCTGCGCAAAGAACAGGATGTGCCCGTCATTCTGGTTTCGGCCTTGTCAGCTGACCATCACCGCATGAAGGGCTACGAGGTCGGTGCCGACGATTATATCGCAAAGCCTTTCAACCCCCAGCTTTTGCTGGCCCGGGTGCGCGCAGTCCTGCATCGCGCCAATCGCAGCGCGTCTTTGGTGTACCGGCGCAGCGTGTCGGTCTTTCTCTTTGCAGGCTGGCAATATGATGCCAAGCGCGACGAGGTCACCTCGCCGCAAGGATATCAGGTCGCCCTGTCGCGCAAGGAAACCGCGTTGCTGAAGGTGCTTCTGGCCAACCCGCACATCCCGCTAACCCGCGATGAGATCGCAAATGCCCTTGATGTCACAGGCGAGGGACAAGGAAGCGCGCCCGAAGGGTCAGGCCGTGCCATTGATGTTCTGGTAGGGCGTCTGCGCGGCAAGATCGAGGCCGACCCCGAAATCCCCCAGAGCTTCTGCGCACCGAGCGCGGCATCGGCTATGTATTTGCCGCCGATGTCACAACCGAGGACAGCGCATGAGCAAAGGCTCCGCCTGCAAACCCTTGGGGTCACGCTGGTCGTGGGGTCTTTCGTGATGGCCTTTATCTCGGCATGGATGTGGTTTGCGTCGACCCGCGCGTGGCAGGAACATCAGACGGGAAGCTATGTGGCCGGCATATCCCTGTACGAAAGCCTGCGCACCGGTGCCGAGCCCCCCGCGAACATCAGCATCACCTCTCTGAACGCGATGGACGAGATTCTGGCCAGCCGGGGCGAGTTCTCGCGACTGCCCAACATCCCCACCCCCGCCTTCGTCACAAACGTGTCGATCAAGGGCCCCGGTCGCGACCCGGTGTCCGGGGAATCCCTGATCCTCGGCATCCTGTCCGGCGATCTACAGTATTCGGTGTCCGAGCTTGTCTCGAACGAAGGCCAGTCAGCCGCCCCAGAAGCTCGGCAATGTCACGCGCCTTCTGGCAACCTATTGCAGCGAACCCATCCTCTTTGCCCGCATGGGGGACCCAACCGTGGCTGCGCATCGACGGGGCGGTCGGTCTGGGGCTGCGGCGCGGCACCTAAGGACCTGCGCCTACTGGCCGTTCTCATGTGTCTTGTGGCCCTAGCCATCCTTGCCACGCTCGTACGCGACACATCTGCCTATTTCGACCGCTTTGCGCGCGCACTACACAATCGCCGCCGTCTTGGTGGGCCGGAAAGCTATGCGGTACAAGGACCAGAGGAGCTGCGCGACATTGTTTTGGCGGTGAACAGCTATCTTGAAGACGAACGCGCCCAACTGTCCAAACGTGCAACCGTTCTGTCCGGGGTCAGCCATGACCTTGGCACACCCGCTACTCGGCTTCGCTGCGTACAGCGCTGATCAAGGACGTCGATCTGCGGGATAAGTTCGAAGCCGATATCGACAGCATGACAGAAATGATCGAAAGCGTACTGACCTATACCCGCGCCGAGCTAAACGAAGAAAATCCGCGCCAGGTGTCTTTGACCTCGATGATCGAGGCGCTCGTTGCGGATTACGAAGACCTTGGCCAGCCCGTTGCGATCCGCACGCTTGAACGTCCTTCGGTCGAGGGTGGCCGATCCGTGTTTGCCGCCACCTCAGGGCATGTGGTGCTTCCCGAAATCCAACGCATTCTGATAACAGCCCGCCCGGTGTCCCTGAAACGCGCCATATCGAACCTGATCGAAAATGCTCTGAAATATGGTCGCCGCGCCACGGTCGAGCTGACTGCGAATGCGGATCACGCAACCATCGTGGTCGAGGACGAAGGATCAGGCATGTCAGCCGAAGATATCGAAGCCGTGGTGGCACCGTTCAAACGCGGAGAGAACACCCAAGCTGTCGATGGGTTCGGATTGGGCCTTACAATCGTTGCAACGGTGGCCGAACAGCATGGCGGGCGCCTTTACTTCGAAACCGGCGCACATGGTTTGCGCGCGTGTCTGGAGATCTGCAGGAACTAGAAACTTGCAGCCATGATCTGGCACCCAGTCAGCCCTCCGCAGATTGCCCTTAACGGTAGCGGTCGGCTTGCATAAGGGGGGGCAGAGGCAGTTTAGCGACAACGGGTGCGTCCTGTGGTTCAGCGACCTCACGCAGGACCAAAGGTCGGGTGTCGTCGGTGTCTTGCCGCACGAAATCGCGTAATTCCAGCACCATCGCGGTTCTCGGCTGGCCGAGATACTCGGTGACATTGCCATTGCCAGCACGGATCGCGACATAGGGTTGTTCCCCCTGAAGGTCGCGCCATTGGCTGAACCCCGTACCCGCGAAGATCCGGTCGAAATCAATGTCGGGATCACTGCACACAGCCGACGAATGCACGACGACCACGAAGGCACCGTAGTCTTCGGACATGCGGTCCATGGCCGTTCCAAAGCCGGTGTCGAGCAACACCTCCGGGTCCGGCAGCGCGCCCCCCCACGCGCAGGTGTCTTCGTGGGCGATCTTGACCGGGGCCGCATCCGGATTGAGGCCAAGCAGCGTCATCCCGCGATAAACGTACACAATATCGCCCTGCGCACGGTTGGACACATAGCTTTCCCACGCCTCGGCACCGCCGGTCGAGCGGATGACGAAGTCACCGACAAGACCGGACGGCGACACCGTGCGCACCTCGTCCGCATCAATCAGCAACGTGTTGTTGTAGAACCCGCCCACAACGCTGTCGAAATAGGCTTGGTCCGGCCGCAGCTGCGCAAACACGTTCTTCAGGCTGCCGAAGGGCAAGGTTACGCCATCAGCCAAAGGAAACGACGTCAAGCCCGGACTTCCGAGGCTGCCGGCCAAGGCGCAATACTTCGCTGGCAACGTCGTCTTGCGCCCCTCGAAGACGCTGACCCGGGCGCAGCTATCAACCCAGACAAACCGGTCGCCATACCACGTGTCCAATAATTTCCGCGGCAGTTTGTTGCCGTCGTCCAGATCATACAGAATGTCCCGAACACGGAGATCGTCGTTTAGCTGGAAGATTGCGGGCAGCCTGACATAGCGCGTGCCCATATAGGCCTTCTCTGCCGCCTCTTCGACCCGGATACCGGCGTTCAGCTGCGGGAAGACCGCCAGGGACGACAGGAAGGTCCAATGGTCCTCCAGAAGCAGGTTCAAGTCCGCCGTCGTGCTCCGCAAGGACGGGGTCGGCCCCTGAAGGTCACGGCCATAACCCATGGCGTCGACCTCGGCCCCCAGCAGCCCCAAGGAAGGTCGGCGCAAGGTCGAAAGTCGTGCCGGGCTTATCGATCTTGCCGGGTTCGATGCCCGCACCAAACGCCATGACAAGGTTTCTGCGCTCTGCGGCCTCAAGCGTGTCCCAAACCGAGTTCGGCCTGGCCAGGTGATCCGACATTACCAACAGGACCGTGTCCTCCATCGCGGGGCTTGCAAGGACGTGGCGGATAAACTCGCCCGCCATGTGGTCGGCGCAATGGACCGCATTCAGGAAGGGGTTTTCGCCGTCCCCATAGGTGATGCCTTCACAGGTATTGGATACCGTACCGCCCTGCGGGTGGTGGGTGTCGACGGTCAGAAGCACCAGCCCGAACGGCGTGTCACGGGCGGCGAGATCATCGAACCGTTGCGCCCCTATATCCAGAAGGGCGTCATCGTAGATCCCCCCAGATAGATTTGTAATACGGGTCATCAAGCGCGCTATACAAATCGTCCGCGCCCTCGACCGTGTCAAAGCCGTGGGTTTCGTAAAACGTCCCCCAGCCCGCAAACTCAAGCGACGAGCCGTGCATATAGGTCATGTCATAACCGGCGTCGTTCAACAGGTCCCCCATACAGGTCGCGGCGGGCAGGAACTCATCCGAGCCAGCACCAGACCCCGCAAGCGGGATGCCGCACTGGCTTGCGACCATTGCCCCGATGGTCCAACTGGCCCACGTTGCTTGCGTCATGTCGGTAAAGCTTAGCGCCTGCTTCTCCAACGCGAGCAGGTTAGGCGTCAAACCGGGGAATAGGTCTTCGTCCATATAGGTGCGCTCGATCGACTCGAGATACAGCAGGACGACATTCTTGTCGGTTCCCCTGACATCACGTTTGTCGATCGCAACATATTCCGGTGGCGCAACAATCCGGTTCCCATCGCCAAGCGCGCCAATCCCGTATTTCCAGGCCAGATCACTGACGTCCAGCACCGTCGGGTTCACGGCAAACGCAGCAAGCAACGCAGCCGTCCCGGCAAAGACCCCTAAACGGTGTGGCGCGTCGTTCTTGCGGGCGCGAATAAAATGAAATGCAAAATAGGAAACGATCAGCGCCGCGACCACCAAAAGCGCAACGACGGCAATGATAGCGTTGAAATCTTGAACGGTCGCGCCCTTCATTCCGGCAACGACGTGGAAGAGGACGGATTCGTCGATGCCCGATCCGGTCAGAGCGTTCACGCCATAGTGTGTGACAAAGAAAAGCAGCAGTACCAGAATGGCAAGGGGCAAACCCAATGGCCGCGCGCCGCGATGCGACCGCCTTTCGCAGTAGCGCAAGGGCCAGCAGTATCAGTGCAGTGCTTATGGCCGTTGTCATGTCAGTCCCTTCCCTTGATCAGATCCACAAGTCTGCGTCGCAGCCGTGTCGGCACACCTTTGCCGCATCCGAGGCGTGGGCTGTGCCGGCAAATGAATGCCCGTCCTTTCTGCCCAAACGGATCTTACATTCGCCGTCCCCTTAGCCGCGACCAGATGCGTTGCGACACCACGCGCTTAATGGAAACAACAGATCGCTCTTCTGTTGACGCTACTCACTGCGCCGGGCCGAGCTCTATGATCTTGGTCAAGTAGGGCCAACCGGTTTGCCTTCAGCCAGTCAAAGATTTCCAGAACCGCTTGCTTGGCGCGCCCAAACCGGGCTTCAGCGCTTCATACGGCTATAGCTCATTGAAATATGGGCCCGCTGTATTAGTGCGGCGGCCTGAAGGTCGCCCAGCTCAATCGCGGCAATGACTTCGTCGACTTCCCGCGCAAACACGCGAATTTCTTCGTTGAGATCGATGATCGACGCAAAGAACGATTTCAGCCAGATCCGGGTGGTTTGAATGTAAAGCCTCTCGGAAATCTCGCGCAGTGGCGCGTTGTCGGACAGCTCTAGCCGCGCAAGGAAGAAGTCCATATTGATCTGGGCAAAGGCGCGTGGCTCGGGATTTTGCACAAGCGCCTTCGCGCGCTGTGACAGATCAGAAAGACGCACAGAAAGCGCTGCATCCGGACGCTTAGGGGACAGTTTTCCCACCAGTTCCGCCAGCTCCATGCGCAGTTGATAGTCTGCGCCAGTTCCTCGATATTCACATCGGTCACGAAGGTTCCGACACCGTGGACCGAATGCACCAGCCCCCCATCTTCTAGCCGCGCCAGAACTCGTCTGAGCGGGGTGCGAGACACGCCAAACTCTTCCGCCAACTCGGTCTCTGAAAGCCGCATGCCGGGGGCGTAATCCAGCAGGCAGATCCGATTGCGAAGTTCGTGATGCAGGATTTCAAAACGATCACGTGCTTTGATGTCACTGTTTTCAAAAATGGCAGAGCTCACAAGCGTGATCCTTCGATTGATGACCAGTATCTATTGTGCTGGGATGCAATACACCCCGGCGCGCAGAGGTCCAGACCCACGGAAGCACCCAACACCTTAAGCATGTCAGATCAGCTTGGCCGAGAGGCGCGCAAGCATGTCCAGACATTGCTCCATCTGATCAATCGAGACATATTCATCCGGCTTGTGCGCCTGATCAATCGAGCCCGGCCCGCAGACGACAACCGACATACCCAGTCCCTGAAAAATGCCAGCCTCGGTCCCGAAGCACGACGTCCGCTCCGTTGGCACCTGTCAGTTCCATCACCAAATCCCGTGCTTCATTCTCGGCCATCGGCTCAAGCCCATCGACCTCGCCGATTACTTCCGTCTCGATCCCAGCCTCGGGATGTATGGCCTGCATCGCGGGGATAAGTGTGTGGGCGCAGAATTGATGCAACTCGTCCTTCACATAATCGGCGTCTGACTGCTGAACCGGGCGCATCTCCCATTCAATCCGGGCTTTACCAGGGATCACGTTATGGGCCACGCCCCCGACCAGTGCGCCGGTGTTGATGGTGGTCCAGGGCGGCTCGAACCGGCTGCCCTCTGGCGTGCGGGTTTGTAACTCCGCCTTCAACTCCAACAGTTTCGAGACATAGCGCACCGCGTATTCCACCGCGTTCACGCCGCGGTCTGGGCCGGATCCATGCCCTTCCAGCCCGGTGAAGTGGGTGGTGTATTCATAGCAGCCCTTGTGGCCCTCTATGATCCGCATCGAAGTCGGCTCTCCGATAATGGCCACAGCAGGTTTGATGCCTTTTTCGCGCAGGGTGTCCGCCAGCGCACGCGCGCCAAAACAGCCGACTTCCTCGTCATAGGTGAAGGCAAAATGCACCGGGCGCTGCAAGTCCAGCGCCGCATAGCGCGGGGCCATGGCAACTGCTGCGGCAATGAACCCTTTCATGTCACAGGTGCCGCGCCCAAACCATTTGCCCTCGCGGGTATCCATCACAAAAGGATCCGAGGCCCAGTCCTGATCGGTCACCGGCACCACATCGGAATGGCCTGACAACACTATGCCCCCATCACGTTTCGGCCCCAGCGTAGCAAACAGGTTTGCCTTGGTTCCGGTTTCGTCATGCCAGATTTCAACCTCGGCCCCCGCACGCGGACAACTGCTTGGCCAGATGCAGGATCATGTCCAAGTTGCTGTCCGAGGATACTGTGGGGAACCCGATCAGCTTCTCTAAAAGGGCCTTGGTGTCTGCAAGTGCGCTCACGATCAGTCCTTTACGAAGAGTTTTCGGTCCATGTTGCACAGGCTTCGGCCGGTCCGTTTTCGGTGATCAGGATGGTCTCGGTCGTCTCAAGCCCCCAGCTGTCCATCCAGAGCGCAGGCATGAAGTGAAACACCATGCCGGGTTCCAGTACGGTATCATCCTCGGTCCGGATCGAGGCCGTTCGCTCGCCCCAATCCGGCGGATAGCTCAGCCCGATGGGATAGCCCATGCGTCCTTCCCGCTTGATGCCATGTTTGGCCAGAACATCCATGAACGCATTGGCGATGTCGCACGTCCGGTTGCCCGCGCGGGCGGCCTCGAGCCCGGCGGAGATCCCTTCGATCTGGGCCTGTTCGGCCGCCAGCATCTCGGACGGTGGCGTACCAAGATAGACCGTCCGGCACAGTGGCGCGTGGTAGCGCCTGTAACACCCCGACAGCTCAAAAAAAAGTCGCTTCGCCCGCGCGCATCGGGGCTCCATCCCATGTCAGATGGGCGGCAGTCGCGTCCAGACCTGAGGGTGTTAGAGGGACGATGGCGGGATAGTCGCCCCAATCGTCATCAACACCGGTAATCCCGGCATGGAAAATATCCGCCACCAGATCGTTCTTGCGCACACCGGGCGCGGCGCGGTCGATCGCTGTCTGGATGACCTTTTCAGAAATGCGCGCGGCCTTGCGGATGAACCCGATCTCTTCGTTGGACTTGATCAGCCGCTGCCAGTTCACCAAAGCCGTCGCGTCCTGCAGGGTGGCGTTTGGCAATTCCTCGACCAGCACGGCGTGGGCTTTGGCCGAGTAATAGTAGTTCTCCATCTCGACACCGATGCGGGCGGCCTCTTTCCCCAGCGCGCGGATATGCCCCGCGAGGTCCTGCATTGGATGCCGCACGGTGGATTGCACATAATTGTCAGCGTATCCGTGGATGTTGTCGTCAGACATCCAGCACGTCCGCCGCCCGCCCAGAGCATCCATCGAGCGGCCCCACCAGATGGGCTCTCCTTCCAGCCCCAGAAGCACCCCTTGATGGACATAGAAGGACCAGCCGTCATAGCCGGTCAACCAAGCCTGGTTTGATGGGTCGGTGACAAACAGCAGGTCCAGGCCTGCTTTTTCCATCGCCTTTCGGGTCTTTGTAATTCGGCGATCATATTCAGCCTGACTGAACGGAGCATGTTCGATGGGCATCGTAACCTCATGAATAGATATGGACAGTTGTGCACAACCTAAGTCATCCCATTGACCGGCCCGTGCCTTCTCACCCAAGCTAAATGCGAGTAACAGTGCATTTATTGTACATTAACGGCAATCGGATGTCGTTTTTCAAGATTGACCAAAACAAACTTGCTGTGGTGTTGTGCACAAATGGCGATGACCGGTGCGCGTCGCATTTACTTGGGCCGCTGTCTGGAGCTGCGGATACCCGCGACAGACAAGGAAAGTGGTAACCTCGGATGACTGGAATGGCTCTCGAACTTCACCACATTTTTGATGCGCGGCATCGCATTCGCGGTGTGGCAGACAACACGCCCCTGATCCCGTCCCCTTTCATGTCAAAGGTCGCGGGTCACGACTTTCTGATGAAGATGGAGACCATGCAGCCAGTTGGGGCATTCAAGCTGCGTGGCGCAATGTCGGCGGTGATGGCGCTGCCGGACAGTGTGCGCGGCGTGACCTGCTGCTCAACCGGCAATCACGGGCGGGGCGTTAGCTTTGCCGCCAACCGGCGCGGGATGCGGGCGGTGATCTGCATGTCGGAACTTGTACCACAGGCCAAAATCGACGGGATCAAAGCGCTTGGTGCGGATGTACGCATCATCGGCAACACGCAGGACGAAGCGATGCAGGAAAGCCAGCGCCTGTGCCATGCTGAGGGGCTGGTCGAGATCTCGCCCTTCGACGACCTTCATGTGATCAGTGGTCAGGGCACGATTGGGCTTGAAATGCTCGAGGCACGGCCAGATCTGGATATGCTGCTTGTGCCGCTGTCGGGCGGCGGCCTTGCAGCCGGCATTGCAACGGCAGCCAAGGCAATCAATCCGCAAATCACGGTGATCGGTATCACCATGGATCGCGGCGCGGCCATGCATGCATCGATCCGCGCCGGCGAACCGGTCGAGGTGCCGGAATTCGCCTCGCTTGCGGACAGCCTGGGCGGGGGTATCGGGTTGCAAAACCAACTGTCCTATCCCATCTGCCGCGATCTTCTGGATGACACCATTCTGGTGACCGAAAGCGAAATCCTGCACGCCATGCAGGTGATGTTCTACGAGGATCGCATCGTGGCCGAAGGGGCGTCGGTCGTCGGACAGGCCGCGATGCTGGCGGGCAAACTGCCCACACCAAACGGCCCTGTCGGCACGGTGATTACGGGGCGCAATCTGGACATGCCAACATTCGCGAAACTCATGACAGGACAAGACGTGATGATCGGGGACCTTGAAGTGAAAGGAAAAACCTATGGCGCATGACATTCAGATCGTCACCGAAGCGGAACTAAGGCGGGCTGTAGGGCTCGACCTGACCGCCGTTGACGTGGTGGAACAGGCCTTCACAGCGTTGGCCTCGGGCAAGGTGGTGATGCCGCCGATCCTGTCGATGGACCTACACGACGCGAATGGCGAGGTGGACGTTAAAACCGCTTACATTCCCGGCTTTGACGGGTTCGCGATCAAGGTATCTCCTGGCTTTTTTGACAACCCGAAACTGGGACTGCCCAGCCTGAATGCTGATGATCTTGTTCTCGGCCAAAACCGTTGGTGGAATCTCTCTTTCTGGACAATGGGTACCTGACCGATGTGCGCACTGCCGCAGCAGGCGCCGTGGCGGCGCGCCATTTGGCGCCACAGGCAGTGGACACCGCTGGCGTGATTGGCACCGGTGTACAAGCACGCTTGCAAATGATCGCCGCGCATCTGGTGCGCCCGTTCAAGCGGGTTCTGGTGCATGGCCGCGCTCCGGACAAGGCTGCCGCCTGCGCCGCCGATCTGGCCAAGGCGCTGGGGATCGAGGCCAAGGTGGTGACGGATCCGGCAGAGCTGGTCGCCCCGGTCGCAGCTTGTGGTCACCACCACCCCCGCGCGCGAACCGGTACTGCGGGCCGAGTGGCTGCATCCGGGCCTGCACATCACGGCCATGGGCTCGGACCAGACCGGGAAAAACGAGATCGATCCCGCCGCGTTGATCGTGGCGGACGCGTATATCTGCGACAGCGTCAGCCAATGCGCGGTCTCGGGCGAGCTTGAAGCAGCCAAGACGGCCGGCCTTTGGGACAAAGGCACGCCAGCCGAGCTGGGCGAGGTGATCACCGGGGCCAAACCCGGCCGTACGTCTTTTGAAGCAATCACCATCTGCGACCTCACCGGTACCGGTGCGCAGGATACTGCCATCGCCACCCATGTCCGCAAACATTTCGGCTCTGCCGGAACTGTCATTCAGGCGTGACCAGATGATGCTAGACAAGCGCGATATTCAGATCCTGTCTGTTCTCACCCAAGAGGGACGGATCACCAAGGCTGCGCTGGCCGACAGGATCGGCCTGTCCCCCACCCCCTGTTGGGAGCGCTTAAAAAAACTGGAAAAAGCGGGCTTGATCGAAGGGTACGGCGCCCGCATCAACCTCAAGAAGCTCGCTCCACATGTGACTGTTTTCGTAGCAGCCGAGATCGCCGATCACACCGCCGCCAGCTTCCGGGCGTTTGAAGCCGCGATGAACCGCTATGACGAGGTCGTGGCCTGCTGGGCGCTTGGCGGCGGGTTCGACTATCTGTTGCAGATCGTCACCCGCGACATTGATGCCTATCAACGCCTGATAGACGAGATGCTGGACGCACGCATCGGCCTATCCCGCTATTTCACCTATATCGTGACCAAGCCAGTGAAGGGGCCAGCAGGAGCACCCTTCGATATACTGCTTGGCGATATGCATGACAGTTGATTCGTCTGGCGCGCGCTCCAAATTTGGTCATTTCTTCTTATCAGATCCAGCAAAATCCTCTGCAACAAGAGGAGGATAGGCGATGTCAGACACGGCTCTTTCTGCACGTAAAGATATCGAGAATAAGGCGCTTGTACGTTCTTTTTCTTACATAAATGGCAGGTGGGTTGCGGCACAGTCGGGTAAATGCTTTGCCGTAACGGACCCCGCCAATGGCGATCACCTTGGCGACGTGGCGGCGATGTCGGCAGAGGAATCCTCTACCGCTGTCGACGCTGCTCAGGCGGCCTTTCCGGCATGGGCCGCGCTTTTGCCGCAAGAGCGCGCCACCATTCTGCGCCGTTGGTTCAAGCTTCAGCTGAAGCATAAGGAAGACCTGGCTCGTATCATGGTGCTGGAACAGGGCAAGCCCATCTCAGAGGCGCGCGGCGAGATCGACTATGGCGCGGCCTTTGTCGAGTTCTATTCAGAAGAGGCTAAGCGCCCTAATATCGAAGGCGTTACCAGCCATCTGCCCGATGCCGAGGTTGAGCTGTGGCGCGAACCCGTGGGCGTGGCGGCCTGATCACGCCTTGGAACTTCCCCTCGGCCATGCTGACACGCAAGGCGGCCGCAGCGTTGGCGGCGGGCTGCACCGTGGTGGCGCATCCGTCGGGTGAAACTCCCTATAGCGCGCTGGCACTGGCCGAACTGGCCGAACGCGCGGGTATTCCGGCAGGCGTCTTCAATGTCGTCACCGGCGTCGCTCCGACCGTAGTAGAACCTTGGACACACGACCCGCGCGTGCGCGCGTTATCTTTCACTGGCTCGACCAACGTGGGCAAGCTGCTGTACCGCCAGTCCGCCGAGACAGTGAAGCGGCTGGTGATGGAGCTGGGCGGCCATGCTCCGGTCATCGTCTTCAAGGGCGCCAATTTGGATGTGGCGGTCGAGGAAACCATCAAGGCAAAATTCGCCACGTCCGGGCAGGACTGTCTGGGGGCCAACCGTATCTATGTGGAACGCGCCATCTATGACGACTTCTGCACCAAGTTCATCGACGCCACCAAAGCCCTAACTGTAGGGAACGGCATGGATGACCCGGATATCGGACCACTAATGAACGAAAATGCAGTGCAAAAACAGGAAGAGCACGTGGCCGATGCCTTGGAAAAAGGAGCCAAGCTAGCGTGCGGCGGCAAGCGCCGCGCGCTGGGGTCGCTGTTCTATGAACCCACGGTTCTGGTCGATGTTCCGGCCGATGCCCGCATCATGACAGAAGAAACCTTCGGACCGGTTGCCCCCATCACCCCGTTCGACACCGAGGACGAGGTCGTCGCGCGTGCCAATGACAGCGAGTACGGTCTGGTCGCCTATCTGCACAGCCACGATCCGCGCCGCATCTACCGACTGAGCCGCGCATTGCAATATGGCATGGTCGCGGTGAACCGCACCAAGGTCACCGGGGCGCCGATCCCCTTCGGCGGCACGAAACAATCTGGTCTGGGCCGCGAAGGGGCGCGCCTGGGCATGGAAGAATTCACCGAAATCAAATACATCTGCCGTGATTGGGCGTGATCCCACACGGACAAGAAAGGAACGCAAATGCTGAAAAACGACCAACTCGACCAGTGGGATCGCGAGAATTTTTTCCACCCCTCGACCCACCTGGCCCAACACGCCCGCGGTGAAAGCCCGAACCGAGTGATCAAGACTGCCTCTGGCGTCTTTATCGAGGATCGTGACGGCAACAAGCTGCTGGATGCCTTTGCTGGGCTTTACTGTGTGAACGTCGGCTATGGCCGACAAGAGATCGCCGAGGCGATTGGTGAGCAGGCCAAGGAACTGGCTTATTACCACGCCTATGTCGGACATGGCACAGAGGCATCAATCACCTTGTCGAAAATGATCTTGGATCGTGCGCCAAAGAACATGTCCAAGGTCTATTTTGGTCTTGGTGGCTCGGATGCAAACGAGACCAACGTCAAACTGATCTGGTACTACAACAACATTCTGGACCGCCCTGAGAAGAAGAAGATCATCTCGCGCTGGCGCGGCTATCACGGGTCGGGTTTGGTGACGGGATCGCTGACGGGGCTTGAGCTGTTCCACAAGAAATTCGATCTGCCGGTCGAACAGGTGATCCACACCGAAGCGCCATATTACTATCGCCGCACCAATCTGGATCAGACGGAAGAGCAGTTCGTCGCCCATTGCGTGGCCGAGCTTGAGGCACTGATCGAGAGGGAAGGTGCAGACACCATCGCGGCCTTCATTGGCGAGCCAGTTTTGGGCACCGGCGGCATCGTGCCCCCGCCCGCGGGCTATTGGGAAGCCATTCAGGCGGTGCTGAAAAAGCACGACATTCTTCTGGTCGCCGACGAGGTGGTCACCGGCTTTGGCCGCCTCGGCACCATGTTCGGATCGGACCATTACGGTATGGAACCCGATATCATCACCATCGCCAAGGGACTGACCTCGGCCTATGCGCCGCTGTCCGGCTCGATCGTGTCGGACAGGGTCTGGACGGTGCTTGAGCAAGGCACCGATGAAAACGGTCCGATCGGCCATGGCTGGACATATTCGGCGCACCCGATCGGCGCGGCGGCAGGCGTCGCCAACCTGAAGCTGATCGATGACTTGAACCTCGTGCAGAAGGCGGGCGAGGTCGGTACCTACTTGAACGAAACCATGCGTTCAGCGCTGGCCGGCCACGCCCATGTCGGCGACGTACGCGGCGAAGGGATGCTCTGCGCGGTTGAATTCGTTAGGGATAAGGACAGCCGTATTTTCTTTGACGCTGCCGACAAGATCGGGCCGCAGATTTCGGCCAAGCTCTTGGAGCAATCCAAAATTATCGCCCGCGCCATGCCACAAGGCGACATCCTTGGCTTTGCGCCCCCCTTCTGCCTGACCCACGAAGAGGCCGACCAGGTAGTGGCAGGAGCGGTTGCCGCAGTGAAGGCAGTTCTGGGCTAAACCGCATGAAAATTCCGGACAGGTCTGATAACTTTCGGTCCTGTTCGCCTTTGCGCGCGGCTTGCGAGCTGGGGAAAAGCCGCCAAGTCTTCGGCCAAGGGGATATCGGTATGAGAGGATCTCGTCCCCTGCCCCGGTTCCCGTCAGAATGCGACCCAGACATTGTTCGGCAAAGCGAAGATCGCTATCGACTTTCGAAATCAGAAGCTCGCTATACTTCGTGGTCCAGCACGCCATCGCCAGCAACATCAGCAACGGCAAAAAGCAGCCCCAAAAGCTTCAGGCGGACAGAGTTCAAATTGATTCCTTTCCTGCTTCGGCCAACGCTCCAAACAAGATTAGCAGACTCGCCCGCGCGCGTCGGTGCCGTCACCACACGGCGATGTACGGATTGGTCGATCTGGCAGGCCGCGAAGCTCTGGCCCGGTTTGGGACGGTCAAAATGTCCAATACGCCGTTTCTTAGCCAGAAATCGGTTTTGCTGTTGCCCAAGATATGATTGATCGAGCCACAGCAGGTCGGACATTATGACTCCGTTCCGATGAAACGCGTTGAAGGATGACATCTTGGAAATATGGTCCGGGATAACCGAGGCTTTTTGGCTACTTGTCACGCTTGACGCGGACCTGGTGGAAATCACGCTAAGGTCTTTATATGTCACGCTGACGGCGCTTGTTATCGCCTCGGCCATTGCGCTGCCGCTTGGCGCGCTTCTGGCGGTGCGCCGATTTCGCGCGCGACGGATCACAATTGCTGTTCTGAACGCGCTAATGGGGCTTCCCCCAGTCGTCGTGGGCCTGATTGTCTATGTGCTGCTCAGTCGGTCGGGACCATTTGGGGTCTTGGGCCTTTTGTTCACACCCACGGCGATGATCATTGCACAAGTCATTATCATCGTGCCGCTGATTGCCTCCATTGCCCACCAGGCCCTGCGCGAGCTTTGGTCGGACTATCACGATCTTCTGATTTCGATGAACACAACACAAGCGCAACGGGTGCAGGCCCTGTTATGGGACGGACGTCGGGCACTTTTGACGGCGTCATTGGCCGGGTTTGGTCGCGCCATAGGCGAGGTGGGCGCGATCATGGTCGTGGGCGGCAATATTGACCATCACACACGTGTCCTGACCACCGCCATTGCGCTTGAAACCGGGAAGGGTGAGTTCGCGCTGGCTCTTGGTCTGGGCTTTGTTCTGATTGCCATGGCTATTGCAGTAAATCTTGCCATCCATGTGATCGGCCGCACCGAACGGGGGGGGCGCTGGTGAGCAATCTTTTTCCCGTTACGCTTGAAGGCGCCACGCTACGCCGCTCTGGCAAAGTCCTTGTCGGCCCCGTGAATCTGGAACTGCGGGCCAAAGGCGTCACCGTCGTCATCGGACCGAATGGGGCCGGTAAAACATCGCTTCTACGTATGATGCATGGCATTGCGCGACTTGGGGGGGGGAGCATTCGCTGGGCTTGCCCGTCGGAAGAGGCGCGTGCCCATCAGGCATTCGTTTTTCAACAGCCGATCATGATGCGCCGGTCCGTTCTGGGCAATTTGACCTACCCGCTACGGCTGACAGGCAAATCCCGGTCCGAGGCCCGTGACCGTGCCGTCCAAGCAGCAACAGAGGTGGGGCTGGCCGATATGCTGGACCGTCCCGCTCCGTACCTGTCTGGCGGTGAACGGCAAAAACTGGCGCTTGCGCGCGCGCTTATTACTCGACCTGAACTTCTGTTCCTAGATGAACCCTGCGCCTCGCTTGATGGTCGCGCCACCCGTGAAATCGAAGAGATTCTGACCCGTGCGGCAGCGGCAGGCACCCGGCTGATCATGTCGACACACGACATGGGGCAGGCCCGGCGGCTGGCAACCGAGGTCTTGTTTCTTATTAACGGGAACATTCACGAGCACAGCGCTGCCGAAACGTTTTTCGGCGGCACACCCAGCCCACAAGCACAAGCATTTCTCAAAGGAGACATCGTAGAATGAAACGGACCGTTTTCGCCGCCCTTTCAGCAACCCTTCTGGCAACCGGAGCGATCGCGGACGAGATGAAGCTTGCGGTCACCACGTCGTTCCATAACTCGGGTCTGTCCGACATTCTACTACCTCGGATCAAGGAAGACACTGGGATCGAGGTTCAGCTTCTAGTCGTTGGTACAGGACAAGCGATTAAACTGGGCGAGGCCGGGGACGTGGACGCCATACTCGTGCATTCTCGCAAAGCCGAAGATAGCTTCCTGGCCGGTGGCTTCGGCACCCATCGCCGCGAGATCATGTATAATGATTTTGTCTTTATCGGCCCATCGACCGACGCCGCGCATGTGGCAGAAGCAGAAAGCGCAGCTGACGCGTTGGCACGCATCATGACCGCACAAGCCCCCTTTGTCAGCCGCGGGGATGACAGCGGAACCCACAAGAAAGAACTTAGCCTGTGGGCGGCGGCCGAGATCGCCCCCGAAGGCGCGTGGTACAAAGCGGTCGGGGCCGGCATGGGTGCAGCATTGAATACAGCCGCTGGCTTGGACGCCTATATCATGGCAGATCGAGCAAGTTGGCTGAACTTTGGCAATAAAGGCAATCTGGCGCTGCTTTATGCGGGCGATCCGATCCTGTTCAACCAATATGCCTATTTGCCCGTGAACCCGGATAAGCACGAGCACGTAGAGACCGAGCTTGCGGCAAAACTGGAGGCGTGGCTTGTGTCAGACACAGCGAAAGCGTTGATCAATGACTACAAAATCAACGGTGAAACCCTGTTTGTTTTCAACGCCAAGTAATCAATTGGGAGGCGATCGAATTCGAATCTGTCTCAGCTAGGCCAGTCACACTGCCCTTAATTCTGCGCTGAGGCCGCACCACTCTGAGAGGGCAACAGTGCGGTTGAGCTTGAAATGCTCCCGTTTCGAAAGACTGCGATCCCGGTTGTAGTGGTTGTATGCGGAAGAGTCTGCGGCCACGAACTCTTGCAAACTTCGCATTCGGCGAAAGCGGCGCATGGCTCGTGTTCGTCGTCGAAACGGGAGGAGCGAATACTCGATCCGGTTGCTCAAGTAATGGCCCAAAGCCTGTCTGCCTGCGTTTCCGATTTCTCGCATCGCGGCCACGTAGGACCGAAGACGGCCCCGGCACCTCAACACCCCTCCGAGCACAGGCTCTGGGGGACACGGGGGCACAAAACGGGGCACTTTCAGGCACGATGAGCGCATTCTAACCTTCGGCCAAATCCGCGGCATCTCTCAAAAGGGCGGGCAGCCGCCAATCGCCTTTGCAGGTCGAATGGCGGCTTTGGTGTGAGTTTATTTGTGGGCTGAGCCCGCTAAGTTACCGCGGTGCACATGCTTCCCGTCCGTCAAGCCGTTTACCTTTTCGACAATGGCGTCGGCATCGATGCGTGATGGCGATATAGATCGCCGATCGTGCCGGTTTGGCCGAAATGCTCGACACCCCATTGGGATGGTCTGATGACCGGCAACAGATCCAAGCCAGGACAGCGTCGCCGGGTGGCCATCAATGACGGTGATGACTTTGCAATGGGGCGGAAGATCGGCCATCAGGCTCTCGATGTGTGCCTGTGCCGCCTTATTGCCGCGTGAACGGGCCCGTTGGGCCGCTGCCCAGCCCGCATTGAGCCGGTCAGCCGAGGTCACGGCCAGCACGCCGATATCCCGGCGCCCTTCACCGATCATCCCAGCCGCCTTGATCGCCTCGGGGGCAACCGCGCCTGATAGGCGATGACGACCTCGCAATTCGGTCCGGGTTTGCGCAGCCAGTAGGCGCCGTCGATGGCCCCCTGTCGGAACGCGTCGTCGTGGCGTTTGCCGGGTTGATCGATCGGGTTCGTGGTCAGGCGCAAATAGACAGATCCACCAGTTTCATCACGCAGCCAGGTGCGCTCGTCCGGGTCGCCTTCACCATCACGCTGAAGATAATCGAAGGCCCATTCCATGATCACCGCAAGCTCATCTGCAAAGGCAGGCTCGAACGAGGCAAGCCCGTCCTGGCTCATCCCGATCAGGGGCGATCCGACTGATTGGTGCGCCCCCACCTTCCGGGGCCAGCGTCACACCGGATGGGGTGCCCCACAAGGATGAACCGGGCGTCCTGATAGCAGGCATAGTTCAGCGCATCGAGACCGCGGGCTACGAAGGGATCATAGACCGTACCGATGGGGATCAGCCGCTTGCCAAAGATCGAATGCGACAGGCCTGCGGCGCCCAGAAGCAGCATCAGGTTCATCTCGGCGATTCCTAGCTCGATATGCTGACCTTCCGGCGTGAATTCCCATTTCGCGGTCGAGGGGATGCGGTGTTCGATAAAGCGTCTGCCTGTCTGGACCGTGCGAAAAGTTTGCGCCGGTTCACCCATGGGCCAAGGTTGGTGGTCCCCGTCACGTCCGGTGATGTGGTCACGATCCGTGCCGCCAGATCACTGTCGCCCCTTCGACAGATCATCCAGAATTTTGCCAAAGGCCATCTGGTCGAGATTTCGCGAGAGGTATCAATGTCGATGGCAGGCACGGCGAGCTTGTCATCGTGATACCGCCGGGTGCCCTTGGCAAAGAAGGAAACTTTGGACAGGAAATCACGTAGCGCAGCGGGGTTTTTGACTGTGGCCAGCGGTTCCCACTCGTCGCCCGCTGCAACACCCATGTGCTTTTGCCACTGGGCGAACTGCGTGTTGTTCATCAGCCCACCATGATTGTCTTTGTGGCCTGCGATGGGCGTCCCCCAGCCTTTCACCGTATAGGCCAGGAAGCAGGTGGGGCGGTCGTGATCAATGGTGTCGAAGGTCTGGGCCATGGTCTGGACGCAGTTGCCGCCGAGGTTCTCCATCAAGCCGCCAGTTCATCGTCGCTGCGCTGCTCGATCAAGGCCGAGACATCGCCCTGATCTCCTAGATCGTCCATCAATCGCTTGCGCCAGACGCTCCGCCCATGAAGGTGAGCGCCGAGTATTCCTGGTTCGGACAGGCATCGATCCAGTCGCGCAGTTTGTCGCCGCCCGGCTCTTCAAAGGCTGCGCGCTGCAACACACCGTGCTTCACCCGCACCACGTCCCACCCGAAGGCATCGAAAATCTTCTCGATCCGTTCAAACAGCCCTTCGCGCACAATCCCATCCAGCGACTGCCGGTTGTAATCGATGATCCACCACGTGTTGCGCAGATCGTTCTTCCAGCCCTCTTGCAGGGCCTCGTAGATGTTGCCCTCGTCCAACTCGGCATCACCCACCAGCGCCACCATGCGCCCCATCGGGGCATCGCTTCCCCAGCTCTTGGCGGTGATATAATCCTGAATGATCGAAGCGAACGAAGTGATCGCGACGCCAAGCCCGACCGACCCGGTCGAGAAATCCACATCGTCGACGTCCTTGGTCCGGCTGGGATAGGATTGCACCCCACCAAAGCCCCGAAAGTTCTCCATCTTCTCGCGGGTTTGGTTGCCCATCAGATATTGCATCGCGTGAAAGATCGGCGAGGCATGGGGTTTGACCGCCACGCGGTCCTCGGGCTTCAGCGCCGAGAAATAGAGCGCCGTCATGATCGACACCATTGAGGCCGACGAGGCCTGATGCCCACCAATCTTGATCCCGTCCACCTTGGGGCGCACGTGATTGGCGTGGTGGATCATCCAGTGCGACAGCCACAACAGGCGCTGTTCGATGGTCTTCAAATGCGTGATGTCGGTGGGCATGAGGCTCTCCTTATTCGGCGGCGTGATGCAAGGGGCGGGGCAAAGCTTGTTCCAGGTCGGCGATGATATCATCGACATCCTCCAACCCGACCGACAAGCGGATCAGCCCGTCGCTGATGTCATGTTCGGCGCGCTCCTCGGGCGTATAGGTCGAATGGGTCATCGAGGCCGGATGCTGGATCAGCGTTTCAGCATCGCCCAGAGACACTGCCCGTTGGATCATTTTCAGATTGTTCATAAAGCCAACGCCACCCGCCATGCCGCCATCGACTTCGAAAGCAATCATCGCGCCGGGCTTGGCCATCTGGCGCGCAGCAAGGTCATGTTGGGCAAAGCTTTCCAGCCCGGGAAAGTGAACGGCCCGCACCGAAGGGTGCTGTTGAAGAAACTCGGCCACGATCTGGGCCGACGCGCAATGGCGTTCCATCCGCAGCGACAGGGTTTTCAACCCACGCAGGACCAGCATCGCGTTGAACGGCGCCATGACCGCACCAGTCATGTCTTTCATGCCAACCAGCCGGATCTCGGCAATCTGTTCGGCAGCGCCCGCAACAAGCCCGGCCACCACGTCGCCATGCCCGCCGAGGTACTTCGTGGCAGAATGCAGCACGAGATCGGCGCCCATCTCGATCGGCCGCGTCAGAAAGGGGGTGGCATAGGTGTTGTCGACAACCACTTGCGACCCGGCCTCATGGGCAATCGCGGCGGTGGCAGCAATGTCCACCAGTCGCATATTCGGGTTTGCCGGGGTTTCGAAATAGACCACGCGGGTCCGCTCTGAAATCGCCGCGCGCAGGTTTTCCGGGTCGGTCATATCCACATGGGTGATTGTCACGCCCCATTTCGCCAAACCATGCCGCATGAAAGCGAAAGTGCAGCCGTAGAGCGTCTTGTCCACGATCACCTCGTCCCCGGGGGATAGCAGGGTCCACAAGACAGCGGTGATCGCCCCCATACCCGACGACAAGGCCAGTCCGGCCTCGGCCCCTTCTAGGGTTGCAATGCGGCGTTCAAGCAGATCGCAGGTCGGGTTGGAAATGCGGCTGTAGATATGCCCTTGGCGTTCGCCTGCGAACATCTCGCCCCCGGCTTCGGCGGTCTCGAACGCGAAGGTCGACGTCAGGTGCAAAGGCGGCGTCAGCGCGCCGTCATTCTGCTGGGGGTCATAGGCGTGGTGGATGGCGCGGGTGGCAAAGCCTTTGGGTGAGTTCATGGCAACCTCTCTCATGCTGTTTGAGGCAGGATGCATTGCATTGTCAGGCATATGATTGCGAGTTATGCTAGTTGGAGAACATTTTTTGGCATTATCTGCCACATTAGGAGCAAAATGGACGCCAAAGACCGACAAATCATCCGCGCCTTGCAGCGAAATGGGCGCATGACCAATCAGGACCTTGCGGCCGAAGTCAATCTGTCGCCGTCGCCCTGCCTTCGCCGCTTGCGCAATCTTGAAGACAGCGGCACGCTTCGGGGGATACAGCGCCGAGGTGGACGCGAAGGCCTATGGTCTGCCGATCACGGTCTTTGTGCGTGTCCGGCTGGAACGGCACAACGAAGACGATGTGCGGCGCTTTGAGAGCCGGATTTACGCCATTGATGAAGTGCTTGAGTGCCATGTCCTGACCGGTGCTTCAGATTATCAGTTGCGTGTGGTGGTGCCCGGGGTTGGATGCCTATGAGGATTTCATCCGCCATCGCATCCATCCCATCGGAGGCATTGCTCGATCGACACCAGTTTCGTCTATTCTACCGTGAAGAAGACCAATGTGTTCCCTGAAATCGAATGACCGTCCTTGTTGAGGAAGCTGTTTCCTTCAACCGGCTCTTGTACATGGTAACTGATATCAAAAACCTTCCAGCACGATCTTGTGTGCTGTCAGACTAGCTCGAACTCGTCTCAGCCAAGCCAGCATGGCTGCCTCTAGGGGGCAGCTGGCAGGTTAGATTGTGGCTCCAGAATCTTTTTGAAACCGATATGCCACCAAGATTTCTTCCATTTTATGCCTCATACCCGTCACAGGGATTGGCCGCGCTCTCTTTCAAACCTCAAGCAGTCACCAAGATATCCCCCACTCATCTCCAAGATTCATCCCTCCTGGCACCGTAAAAAACGATCGAACGCTTTTCGCAAACAGGAGATATGCCAATGAGCGCACATGCCCCCCCTCATGAACCCAGATATCGCTGGGTTGTTGTAGCCGCCGCTTCGGTTGTTCTCGGGATTGCCATGGGCACGCTCGTCAATGGCCTTTCGGCTTTCATGTTGCCCCTTGAGATGCATTTCGGATGGAACAGAGCCGACGTCTCGGCAATAAACTCCGCTGGACTGATCGGCATAGCGTTGGGCGGCGTCGTGGTTGGTTTTCTGGCCGATCGCCTTGCCACACAGATCATCTGCCTAGTGGGGGCTGTAGTCCTTGCAGCAGCGCTGATCATCGCTGCCCGAGCAAACGAGCTTTGGCAGTTTTATACTCTATTCGGTGTCGCCGGCGCCATTGGCGGAGGTGCCCTATTTGCGCCGGTTATTGCACTGGTGGGGGCATGGTTTCGAACCGGAGTCGGGCTAGCCATTGGCATCGTTTCCGCAGGTCAGGGACTAGGTCAAGGATTGGTACCCTATGTATCGGGTCACTTGATCGAAGTTGTGGGCTGGCAGGACGCCTTCACATTGCTTGGGCTGGGCGCTGCACTGACGCTGATACCGCCGATCCTACTCTTATTGCCGCCACCCGTTGTCGATACCGCTGCGTCCGTTTCTGAAAGCGGTCCGAGCCTTTCGCCAAAGGTCACGTTGCCCCTCCTGTCCGTTGCCGTATTCGGCTGCTGCACCGCCATGGCTGTACCGCTCATGCATCTGGTGCCACTTATTCAGGGGATCTGTGGGACAGGAGCCGCAGCCGGTGGACCGCTTCTGGTCATGCTTGTTGCTGCAATCGCCGGGCGCATCTTTTTCGGTCGACTGGCTGATGTTATCGGCCCGATCCCGGCCTGGATGCTAGCAACCGGCTGGCAAACTGCATTGATATTGGGTTTCGTGTTTTTGGGATCAATGCAGGCGTTTTGGTTGTTTGCACCGCTTTATGGCTTTGGCTATGGCGGCGTGATGACCGGTGTTCTGGTAACCGTTCGCGCCCTTACGCCGGCGTCGCGGCAGGCATCCTCGACCGGTATCGTGCTTGCCTTTGGCTGGCTAGGTCACGCATTCGGCGCATGGCAAGGTGGCTTCTTCTTCGATTTGACTGCAAGCTATTTCTGGACCTTCGCCAACGCGGTCCTGTCGGGGATGGTCAATCTGGCAATCATGGGAACGATCTGGCTGACGATAAAAGGCCGAATTTCATGGCGTTTCATTCAATCCACTCCGGCTATTTCGCCGTCCCGTACAACAACAGATCGAAACGCGCCCTCGGCGTAGTCAATGAGCAATTGTGGGAAACGCCTATGTCGATATGCCTGTGCCTTACGGTGCGGGCATATTGGGACGGCAACCGATCCATCAAGACCTCCAAGGATTGTCCACCTGGGCCCTCTGAACTGCCACGTCGAGAAGATCAACTGCGTCGTCGAGTGTCAGCCTTCTGCCCAAAGCCAACAGCTCTTTCAGCCGTTCCATAGGCAAAGCCTCGCGTATGTTCTTGACTGTTTCGTCATAGCCCGGCGCAAGGTCCCTTTTTCGCCAAGTCCACGGACCTTTGGCACGAAACCGACGATCTGGCAGCTGTTTCCACATCGCCAATTTCCCACAGTTCCATTGCCGCAAAACGTACCATTGTCGGCAATTGCATTACATCCCCCGACGAGACCGCGATCCGCATACTTTCTGCAGAGCGGATGACCTTTGCCAGGGCATCCACCGCGTCAGTCTGCGGTGGTGCGCCAACGCCTGACGCAGTGATCTTGAACCATGGGGCGCGGCAACGATCGGCGAGCACATCCAGCTCTCGACGATATGCTTCCCCTTGTTCGGCGTCGCCGCGCATAAAAGCCCATGTGAGTTTGGCAAGCAGTGTACAGCACTCGCCGGATGGCCACGGCCATTCAATAATACGGCGATCCAATTCATCAAGAAACCCGGGAATATCGGGATCGCCTGGGTTTACCATCGTGCGGCCTACTGTCCGAAAGGCCAGCGCGCTAGTCATCCACGCGGGGTTACCGCATTCCACCGCCAACTCCCACGCGGCTTCTGCTGCTTGGTTAACCTCGAGGAAATCTTCGCGGGCAAAGGCCTGATAGAACCGGAAATATGTGGTTTCCAGCACCTCCCCGCCAGCCTTGACGCTTTCCTCCAATAGTTTTTCCGACTGCTCAAGATCGCCTGCGCTCCACCGACCCATCGATTGCAAAAGTTTGACTGCCGCGCGACGGTCGCCAAGCTGGCCGCAAGCCGTAACGCCTGCATTGATCCATGCAAAAGCCTCAATCCGTAACTGCCACAAGAGATGCACATGCAGAGCGAGCAAAGGATCCAGAGCGATGTCAGGCCGCACATTATCACGGCCCCATTCAAGCGCGCGGCCAAGATCGGGCCATTCTTCGGTCAACGCGTCGCACGCCGCAATCTCATCCGCCCCACGCATCTCCTTCGCCATGGTGATTGTACGAGCGGCAAACCATTCGGCGTGACGCTGCCGGATTTCCGCAGAAGCTTCATCATCCAGTTTTCGATGCGCAAACTGCCTGATCGGTTCCAGCAACTTAAAGCGAGAGGTCGAACTCGACGGCACAAATGATACTACCGATTGTTGAACAAGTCGGTGCACAATTTCCGCCGTATCCAGTCTGCCGCAAACGGCACTGGCGGCTTCTATCGTGAATTTGCCCGCAAACACACTCAGCGCTAGCAATACTTCGCGCTGATCCTCTTCGAGAAGCTCGTATGACCAGGCAATTGCTGCGTCTATGGTGGAATGCCTAGCCGTCGAGGAGCGCCTTCTTGTAGCGGATACTCTAAGCTGATCATCTAGTGTTGCCAGCAATTCGCTGGGCGTATTGAAGGCGAGGCGCGGCGCGGCCAACTCAATCGCCAGCGGAAGACCCTCGAGCCTTTCGGCTATCTGACGGAAAATCCTCTTATTTTCTGTTGTTTCTGGAAGATCAACAACTTCTGATGCACGGTTTCGAAGCATTTTGACTGCCGCCGCATCTTCTGACGTATAATCAAGTCCGCTAATTCGCAATAATTGCTCGCCAGGCACATCAAGTGGCTCGCGGCTAGTAGTCATGATTTTCAGTGATGTATGTTTCGCCGCCAGGTCGGCCACAAAGGCCGCAGCCGCATCAATCACGTGCTCGCAATTGTCAAGGATAAGGAGGGTCGGAGCATTCCCGAGCCTTTCCGCAATCTGTGAAACGTTAACGGCTCCGGCTCCGGCACTGCCATCAAGCGCGCCGAGGACGACGGATTCGAGTTGGGTTTCATTGGCGCTTGCAAACTCGCAAAACCACACCCCGCCGCGAAACCGGTCAATAGCGCGGCGACCAACTTCCTGGGCCAGCGCGGATTTCCCCACACCACCCGGCCCCACGATTGAAACCAGCGGCCTTTCTGAAATCAGCCCGATCAATTTTTCGGTTTCATCTTCGCGGCCATCTAACGGGGTTAGGCTGCGAATGATGTTCGTGGGTGCCTGTTGCCCGATTTCGGGTGTCACGACTTCTGTGACCGCAGCATGAGAGTCCTGTGCAGTTTCGTCGCTTAATCTAACCTCTTTGACAAAGCGAAAGCCTTTACCGAAGACGGTTTTGATCGTGTGTTGCTCTTTACCGTTGTCGCCCACCACTTTGCGGGCAAACTTTATCGCAGATGACACTGCGCTGTCCGAAATGAAACGGCCCTGCCATACCTCTTCGACCAATTCATCCTTAGAAAGCACCCGATCCTTGTTCTGCACCATGAAGTGCAGCAAATCGAAAACCTTGGGTTCGACCGGTACAGCATCACCAAACTGGCGGATCTCTCGCCGGTCGATATCCAGTTCGAAATCACCGAACAAAAAAATCAATGGTGACCTCCCAATCCCCCTAGACGTCTGATTGCGCGGAGCCTAGATCCTAGAAACACCCGCGCCCAGCCTGTTGTAACGATCATAGATGGTCAAAGAACAACATATCAACCGACAAGGGATTGCATCACAATCGGGGCCGATCCACGACCTTGCTCGCTACCCCAGTAATACTCGGGGCGAACAATTCAAAACCGCGGCACGGCCCCAAAGTCAAACCTTGGCGGCTAGCGAGGGTGAAGCCATTTGGGCAAGAAATCATATGCGTTCTTGATTTTGTCCATCACCGGCTCAGCGCCGGATTGGGTTAACTGAGAAGTGAGTGATCCGTCGTTGAACGCGTCGAAGGCCTCGGTCGCGCCGCCAATGTGTTTCCCGTTCGCGAAGACCTGCGGAATGGTTCCTGCACCCGTCATCTTATGCAGCACTTTGCGTACTTCTGACGCAAAGACTGGCCCTCCGGGAAAGGATGTGGCGTCGAGATCCACGGATTTGTATTCTATTCCAGCGGCAGCGAAAAGTTTGCGCACTGACCAGCAAAACTCGCACCATTCCAACGCGAACATAACCACAGGTTTGTCGGGATCGGTGATCATCTCATTGACGAACTGCACTGCATTTTCGTCTACCTCTGTCGGTACGTCGGACAGCGCGGCAGCGGGTTGCGAAGCTTTCGCCGTAGTCGGCTGACCAAATCTGTATCCCGGGGACGAGTTGGAAATCTGTGTCTCTTCCATGCTCATTTCCTCAGCAATGTCTTCGAACAACGGCGTCGAAAGATATCGCTCTCCGGTGTCGGGGATCATCGCAAGAATTCTAGATCCAAGCTGTGCGGTTTCCGCAATCTTCAATGCGGCAGCCAACGTGGCACCACCGCTGATCCCGGCAAGAATGCCTTCACGACGCGCGAGATCGCGAGTCACGTCGAGCGCCTCGGCGCCTGGCACTGGAGCGAACATATCGATCAATCCCGCCTCGGCGCAGGTCGCAGCCAGTGGCGAAATAAAGTCCGGCGACCAGCCTGCATGAGATGCGGGGGGGCGAAAGCGCGGGGGGGTGGCTTTGACCGGCGCCGGGGGGGTTGCGGGGGGGA
>LLEO01000003.1_pt1 | contig 55931 bp, 75 predicted proteins | sample 595861 | NCBI WGS metagenome assembly LLEO01 (sample SAMN02919315, study PRJNA255460) | bioreactor metagenome | biome: chemostat; feature: culture 2012_25.1; material: sediment; isolation source: day35 25degC chemostat 2012 inoculated with Wadden Sea sediment taken from... | place: Germany: Bremen ... | reverse complement strand
ATCGGCGCCTTCAGTTTCGAATAGAGACGCCCGACTGCGCCCACATGATCCTCGTGTGCGTGGGTGATGAAGATCGCTTCCAGGCGGTCGACATTCTCTACCAGCCACGAAATATCGGGCATGATCAGGTTCACGCCCGGCGTCGTATCCATATCCGGGAAGGTCACGCCAAGATCCACAAGGATCAGGCGCTCCTTACCGGGCTTGCCATAGCCATAGACATAGGCGTTCATGCCGATCTCGCCGGCGCCCCCCAGCGGGAGGTAAATCAGACGGTCAGCACTCATATGTTGCCCTGTTCCTTATTGTAGTCGTAGATGCGCACAAGCCCGTGCATGGTCAGATCTTCATCGATCTTGTCGTATAGATGCGCGCCTTGTTCAAAGAGCGGCGCGAGCCTCCGGTTCCGATGACCTTCATGGGAAGGCCGTATTCGTCTTTCACTTTTTGCACCAGCCCCTGCACAAGGCCCACATAGCCCCAGAAGATGCCAGACTGAATGCAGCCAACGGTGTTGGTGCCGATCACTTTGTCGGGTTGGGTGACGTCCACATGCGGCAGTGCCGCCGCCCCTTGGTGCAGAGCTTCCAGCGACAGGTTCACGCCGGGGGCAATCACGCCGCCGATATAGGCCCCGTCATGGGCCACAACGTCGATATTCGTGGCTGTTCCAAAATCGACAACCATGCAGTCGCCGCCATAGCGTTCGTACCCGGCCACGGCGTTGGCCAGACGATCCGGACCGGGCGTGGTCCCCTGATCCACACGCGGCGCAACCGGCAGCAGACAGTCAGGTTTGCCGACAACCAGCGGACGCAAGCCAAAGAAACGGTCCGCGAAAACACGCAAGTTCCAGACCACGCGCGGCACGGTCGAGCTGATTACCACGCCCGAAATCTGTGGATCGATCTTGTAGTGATTGATCAGCGTCGAGAACCACGTGAAATAGGCATCCGCAGTGCGGGAATGGTGTGTGGACGTTCTGAGCGTGCACAGGAATTTCTCGCCGTCCCAGATCGAGAAAACGGTATTCGTGTTGCCGCAGTCAATGGCCAGAAGCATGGGCCACTCCTTCAGAAAAAGATCTCGGCCGCGGGGATGACCTCGCGGGATTTTGCTGTTGATAGGACAAGGTTGCCCTGCGCGTCCACTGTTTCAAATCGCCCCACGTATTCGTCGCGGGTGGTGCGGGCGGTGATGACCTCGCCCAGACGGGCAGCGCGGGATAGCCACGCCTCGCGGATGGTTCGAACCCGTAGGTGGTGAACTGGGACTCAAAGTGCTGATAGGCCGGGGCCAAGAAGCCTAGAAACTCTTCGGGTGTTAGCTGTACGCCCGTTTCGCCTGCCAGACTGACGGGGGCCACGGCGGTGGCTTCAATCTGCTCGGTCTGTGGTGCCTCGATCAGGTTCACGCCGATCCCGATGGCGATGTGGCTGACCTGCCCCCCTGCAAGGCCCGCGCTTTCCAGAAGGATGCCTGCGACCTTACCGCCATTTAGAAGCACGTCATTGGGGCCATTTCAACGACAATCCGCTGGTGCGCCCGGTGGCCGTGGCGAATGCATCATAAAGCGCCAAGGATGCCACGAAGCTGCGTAGCGCGACCTTATCCGGGGGTCTCGTTCGGACGCATGACCAGCGTCGCCGAGAAGTGGCCGCGCGGTGCGGCCCATGGCCTGCCCCGCCGTCCGCGCCCGGCGGTTTGCTTATGCGCAAGCACCCATGTGGGGCCCAAAAGGCCCGGCGCAATACGCCGGGCCTCTTCATTCGTGCTGTCCACACTTGCCAGAACGCGTTTCTCAACACCTTCGGGCCATTTGGGCAGTGCGTTACTTGACAAGAGCTTCAGCAGCCGCAGCAGCGGCGCCTTCGATGCCGAAGAAGTTCACGACACCCAGCAGGATAATCGCAGCCGATCCCATCAGAGCCGCCCAAGCAGCGGGCGACATGTTCAGCTCCAGCCCTTCACCTTCTTCACCGAAATACATGAAGTACACGATGCGCAGATAGTAGAAGGCACCGATCACCGAGGCGATCACACCCGCCACAGCCAGCCACGCCATTCCGGCTGAACGGCGGCGATCAGCACACCGTATTTGGCGAAGAAGCCCAGCATTGGCGGAACACCTGCCAGCGAGAACAACAGGATCAGCATCGCCAGCCCCTTCAGCTTGTCGTTTACGGCAAACTGGTTCAGCGCGGCGATATCGGTCACGGGGCGACCATCACGCTCCATCGACATGATAAACGCGAAGGTGCCGATGTTCATAGTCAGGTAGACGGCCATGTAAAGCAGCATCGCCTGCACACCATATGCGCTGCCCGCAGCCAGACCCAGCAGGGCAAAACCCATATGGGGCAATGGACGAGTACGCCATCAGACGCTTGATGTTGGTTTGACCGATTGCGGCGAAAGCACCAAGGAACATCGACAATACGGCCAGAAGCGCGATGATCTGCTGCCAGTCGCCGACGGCCTGACCGAAAGCATCAAACAGAACGCGGGCAAACAGACCCATCGCAGCCAGTTTCGGCGCGGTGGCGAAGAAAGCGGTAACCGGGGTCGGGGCGCCTTCGTACACGTCCGGTGTCCACATGTGGAACGGTACGGCGGATACCTTGAAGGCCAGACCGGCGGTGACGAAGACCAGACCGATCAGCAGACCAAGGCCAACCTGACCGTGGTTCGCGGCTTCGATGATGCCCGAGAACAAAGTCGTGCCCGAATAACCGTAAACCAGCGACGAACCGTAGAGCAGAAGGCCCGAGGACAGCGCGCCCAGCACGAAGTATTTCAAACCGGCTTCGGTCGACTTCACGCTATCGCGGTTCAACGAGGCGACGACGTAAAGCGACAGCGACTGCAGTTCGAGACCCATATAGAGCGTCATCAGATCGCCCGCCGAGACCATGACCATCATGCCCACGGTGCCAAGCGTTACAAGGATCGGATACTCGAATTTCAGAAGCCCACGGCGCGACATAGTCGCCTCGCCCATGACCAGAACCGCAGCGGCGGCCAACAGGATCGCAACCTTGGCGAAGCGCGAATAGGCGTCGTCCAGGAACATGCCATTGAACGCGGCGGTGTTGCCGTCTCCGCCAGCAACCATCAGGCCACGACGACCATCACGGCGCCGGTGATCCAGGTGATCGGCTTGGCCATCCCGTCCTTCGACGTATAGACCGCGCCCAGAAGCGCCACCATCGCATAGACCGCAAGGATCAGCTCAGGCAGAACCGTTTGAATATCAACAGAGCTCATCTTTCGCTCTCCTTAATGCGCTGCGGCCTGAGCCATCTCTGCAGCATCTGCAGGAACGGCGGCGTGGAAGTTGGTCAGAAGCGCCTCGACCGAGGGGCCAATGATATCCGTGACCAGCGACGGGTAGACACCCAGAAGCAGGGTCATGAAGACGAGCGGTGCGAAGATCGCTTTCTCGCGGCTATTCATCTCGGTAATCGACTTCAGGCTTTCCTTGATCAGGTCGCCAAAGACGACGCGGCGATACAAGTACAGCGCATACGCGGCCGAGAAGATCACGCCCGAGGTCGCAACCAGAGCTACCCAGGTATTGGCTTTGAACATGCCGACCAGGGTCAGGAATTCACCCACAAAGCCCGAGGTGCCCGGCAGACCCACGTTCGCCATGGTAAAGAACATGAAGATCAGCGCGTAAGCTGGCATCCGGTTTACAAGGCCACCATAGGCCGAGATCTCGCGGGTATGCATGCGGTCATAGATAACGCCCACACACAGGAAGAGCGCGCCCGAGATGAAGCCGTGGCTGATCATCTGGAAGATCGCGCCGTCCAAACCTTGTTGGTTCAACGAGAAGATACCAGCGGTGACATAGCCCATGTGCGCAACGGATGAATACGCGATCAGCTTTTTCATGTCTTCCTGAACCAGCGCCACCAGCGAAGTATAGACGATCGCAATCGCCGACATCCACAGAACAAAGCACGCCATCGTATCCGCCCCGATGGGGAACATCGGCAAGCTGAAGCGCAGGAAGCCGTAGCCACCCATCTTCAGCAGGATCGCGGCCAGCACGACCGAACCGGCTGTCGGCGCTTGCACGTGTGCGTCAGGCAACCAAGTGTGGACCGGCCACATCGGCATCTTCACCGCGAAGCTTGCGAAGAACGCCAGGAACAGCAGTGTCTGTGCACCGCCTACGACCTGAATGCCCATGAGGCTGAAATCTTCCGAACCAAAGCTGTGGTTCATCAGCGTCGGGATATCTGTCGTGCCCGCGTCAACGAACATATAGATCATCGCAACCAGCATCAGGACCGAGCCGAGGAAGGTATAGAGGAAGAACTTGAAGGAGGCATAGATGCGGTCCTTGCCGCCCCAGATGCCGATGATCAGGAACATCGGGATCAGACCTGCCTCGAAGAACAGGTAGAACAGCACCAGATCCAACGCCATGAAGACGCCCAGCATCAGGGTTTCAAGCAGCAGGAAGGCAATCATGTATTCCTTCACGCGGGTTTTCACGCCCCAGCTGGCCCAGATGGTCAGCGGCATCATGAAGGTGGTGAGCATCACGAACAGAACCGAGATCCCGTCGACGCCCATCTTGTACTTCAGGCCCATGATCCACTCGCCCTCTTCCACGAACTGGAAGCCGGTGTCGGTGGGGTCAAACCCGATGAGCACCAGAAGCGAGAAAAGGAAGGTTGCAACCGTCGCTGCCAGCGCAAGGTATTTTGCGTTGCGCCCGGCCGCTTCGTCATCCCCGCGCAAGAACAGCGCAAGGATCACCGCCGCGACCAGCGGCAGGAAGGTAATGATGGAAAGCAGGTTGTTCATTAGTGCGCTCCACCGCTGAAGATAATCATGATTGTCACCAAGGCGACGATGCCAAGGACCATCGCGAAGGCATAAGAGAAGACGTAACCGGTCTGTGCGCGGCCAGCCTGTTTGGTGAACCAGGGCACGACGCCCATGGCGACACCGTTCAGGAAGCCGTCAATCACGTTGCCGTCACCGCGTTTCCACAAGAACCGTCCGATGGCAAAGGCTGGCTTGACGAATAGGATGTCGTAGATCTCGTCGAAGTACCATTTGTTCAGCAGGAAATTGTAGACCAGCGGGAAGGTGGCCGCGAGGCGTTTGGGCAGCGATGGGTTCACGATGTAGAACCAGAAGGCCGTGGCGAAACCGATGATCATCGCAACGAAGGGCGAGACCTTGACCCATTTCGGCACATAGTGCGCGTCATGCAGGACGTGGTTGTCCGGGTGCATGAAAATGGCCCCTTTCGGAGCTTCGCCATGATGCGCAGCAGCGACAGGCGCATGCGCCGGGTCGGCCATGGTTTCAGCATGCGCTTCTTCCGTGGCGTGACCATCGTCAGCGTGGGTATCATCAGCATGCGTATCTGCCGCGTGATCGTCACCGTGGCTCTCCGCTGCCTCGCCATGCGTGGCCGAGGCATGGGCCTCGATCCCGAAGAACTGGTTCACTTTATCTTCTTTCCCGAAGAACGGGCCGTACCAGATCATACCGGCAAAGATCGCGCCAATGGCCAGAACACCCAGCGGGATGGTCATAACCAGCGGGCTTTCATGGGCATGCTCGTGCGTGTGCTTGTCGCCGCGTTGCTTACCATAGAAGGTCATGAACATCAGGCGCCAGCTGTAGAAGCTCGTGAACAGTGCCGCGATGACCAGCATCCAGAAGGCGTAGCTCCGTTCGTGCCAGCAAATGCGCTCTCAATCACGGCGTCTTTCGACAGGAAGCCCGCAAAGCCGATGGTGGTCAGCGGGATGCCGACGCCGGTGATGGCCAGCGTACCGATCATCATTGCCCAGAAAGTGATGGGCATCTTCTTACGCAGGTTGCCATAGTTCCGCATGTCCTGCTCGTGATGCATCCCGTGGATGACCGAACCGGCCCCAAGGAACAGCATCGCCTTGAAGAAGGCGTGGGTGAACAGGTGGAACATGGCGACCGAGTAGACGCCGACGCCAGCGGCCACGAACATATAGCCCAGCTGCGAACAGGTCGAATACGCAATCACGCGTTTGATGTCGTTCTGCACAAGACCCACTGTCGCCGCGAAGAACGCAGTAGTGGCGCCAAGGAAGACGATGAAGTTGGTGGCCTCGGGTGCGTATTCCATCAGGGGCGACATGCGGCAGACCAGGAAGACACCCGCGGTCACCATGGTGGCAGCGTGGATCAGCGCCGACACCGGGGTCGGGCCTTCCATCGCGTCCGGCAGCCAGGTGTGCAGGATCAGCTGCGCCGATTTACCCATCGCGCCGACGAACAGTAGGAAGGCCAGCAGGTTTGCGGCGTTCCAATCGGTCCACAGGAAGTGGATGTTGGTCTCTGCCAGCGCAGGCGCCGCTGCGAACACGTCGTCAAAGCGGATGCTGTCGGTCATGTAGAACAGGCCGAAGATCCCCAAAGCGAAGCCAAAGTCACCCACTCGGTTCACCACGAAAGCTTTTATCGCCGCCGCGTTGGCCGAAGGTTTCTTGTAGTAAAAGCCGATCAGCAGATACGAGGCAACGCCCCACACCTTCCCCAGCCAAAGAACATCTGCAGCAGGTTGTCCGAGGTCACCAGCATCAACATGGTGAAGGTGAAGAAGGACAGATAGGCGAAGAAACGGGGGCGATAGCTTTCGCCCTCGAACTGCGGGTCGTGGGCCATATAGCCCATGGAATACAGGTGAACCAGCGATGAGACCGAGGTTACAACGACCAGCATGATCGCGGTTAGACGGTCCAGACGGATCGACCAGTCAACGCTCAGCGAACCCGACTGCACCCAATCCATCAGGTGGATGATCTGCGTTTCGGAACCAAGGCCAAGGAAGGTGATCCAGGACAGGAAGGCCGACCAGAATAGCAGGGCTGTCGTCAGGATCTGCGCGCCCTTGTCTCCGATGAAGCGGTGACCGAAGCCAGCGACCAACGCGCCAAAAAGCGGGGCAAAAAGGATGAACTGTACCATTCTTGGTTAGCCTTTCATCACATTGACATCTTCGACAGCGATTGTGCCGCGGTTGCGGAAGAAGCTGACAAGGATCGCCAGACCGATGGCAGCTTCAGCAGCCGCCACAGTCAAAACAAAGAGCGTGAAAACCTGACCCGTCAGATCGCCCAGATAGGACGAGAACGCGACAAGGTTGATGTTCACGGAAAGAAGCATCAATTCGATCGACATCAGAAGGATGATGACGTTCTTACGGTTCAGGAAGAGCCCGAAAATGCCGATGACGAACAGCGCCGCACCAACTGCGAGATAATGTTCAAGACCTACCATTTTGTCCCTTCCATTCCGGGCGCACATTTCGGCACCCACATCGTTTTATTCTTGTTCATCTCTGCCCCTTAAAGCCCCTGCCCCGGTTTCACGTCGATGATCTCCATCGCTTTGGCTGGGTCGCGGTGCATCTGGGCCATGACGTTCTGGCGCTTCACATTCGTGCGGTGGCGCAAGGTCAGCACGATGGCGCCGATCATGGCGACCAGCAGGATCAGACCCGCCAGTTGGAAGAGCAGGATGTATTGGGTGTAAAGGATCTGGCCCAGAGCCTCGGTGTTATGGGCCACGTCCAGCGCGGGGGTGACTGCAGCACGTGCGGCCTCGGCCCCATCAGCAAACTGCCACACGCCGAAGATGGTACCCAGTTCCATCAGCAGGATCACACCGATCAGCAGTGCCAGCGGCAGAGATTTCGACATCTCGGCCTTCAGGGCTTCGAAATCCACGTCCAGCATCATGACGACGAACAGGAACAGCACCGCGACCGCGCCCACATAGACGATCATCAGCAGCATCGCCACGAACTCGGCGCCCAAAAGGACGAACAGACCCGTTGCGCCGATGAAAGCGGTGATCAGCCACAGGACCGAGTGGACGGGGTTTCTTGCCATTACGGTAAAGAACCCGCCGACCACGGTGGTCAGGGCAAAGAGGTAAAAGGCGAAATCGGCAACGCTCATGCGTTCCCCTCCTCGTTTTCGGCAAAGACGGCATTTGCTTCTTCAAGCGCCCGGTTCATCGCCGGCAGGCCGCCCAACATGGACATTTGATAGATCACTTCCGCGATCTCTTTTTCGGTGGCACCCGCTTCCAAAGCATGGCGCACAGTCACTTTCAGCTGCGGCCCGGCCTGCGCGCCCGCGGCCACCAGCCCGGCAAGGGCCACCAGCATGCGGGTCTTCGTATCCAGACCATCCTTGTTGAAGGCATTGCCAAACATCATATCCATCATGTCTTTCGGCATGGTGGGCATCAGTTTGTCCAAACCCTCGGGAACGAACTTCTCGAGCGCGGGGTTGAAGGCGCGGAGCATCAAGGTGCCCTGCTCCAGCATTTCAGCGTATTTTTTGGAAAAGTCGTTCATTGGATCATTCCTCAGCGGTAAGGCGCATCAAGTTCGATGTTGCGCGCGATTTCGGCTTCCCAGCGTTCGCCGTTCTCAAGCAATTTTGCCTTGTCATAGAACAGCTCTTCACGGGTTTCCGTCGCGAACTCGAAATTCGGACCTTCGACAATGGCATCCACCGGGCAGCTTCCTGACAGAAGCCGCAATAGATGCATTTGGTCATGTCGATGTCATAGCGCGTGGTGCGGCGCGAGCCGTCGTCGCGGGGCTCCGCGTCGATGGTGATCGCTTGCGCGGGGCAGATTGCCTCGCACAGTTTACAGGCGATGCAGCGCTCTTCCCCGTTGGGATAGCGACGCAGGGCGTGTTCCCCACGGAAGCGCGGCGACAGCGGGCCCTTTTCAAACGGGTAGTTGATCGTCGCCTTCTTCGAGAAGAAGTACTTCAGGCCCAGCTGGAACCCTTTGATGAAGTCCGTCAGCAGGAAGTACTTCGTTGCGCGTGCGTAATCAAAAGCCATTGATCAGCCCCCCACAGTCCAGCGGGCATAAGCGCCCCAGAATGCCCCATATTGGGCGAAGAATGCGACCAGCACGACCCAGCCCAGCGACAAGGGCAGGAAGACTTTCCAGCCAATGCGCATCAGTTGGTCATAGCGGTAACGCGGCGTGATGGCCTTTACCATCGAGAAGATGAAGAAGAAGAAGAAGATCTTCGCAAACAGCCACAGGATGCCATCCGGCAGCGCCTCGACCGGCGACAGCCAGCCACCGAAGAACAGGATCGAGATCAGCGTACACATCAGAACGATGGCCACATATTCACCGATCATGAACAGCAGGAACGGGGTCGACGAGTATTCAACCTGATAACCAGCTACCAGTTCCGATTCCGCTTCGGGAAGGTCAAACGGCGGGCGGTTGGTTTCTGCCAGTGCCGAGATCAGGAACAGGAAGACCATCGGGAAGTGCGGCAACCAGTACCAGCTCAGAAGGCCCGCGCCGTCTTGTGCGCGCACGATGTCACCGAAGTTCATTGACCCCGGTCGAGATGATCACACCGATGATGATCAGGCCGATCGATACTTCGTAGGAAATCATCTGCGCAGCCGAGCGCAGCGAGCCAAGGAACGGGTATTTCGAGTTCGACGCCCCAGCCGCCCCATGATCACGCCGTAGACCTCGAGCGAGGAGACCGCGAAGACGAACAGGATCGCCACGTTCACATCTGCCAGAACCCAGCCGTCGTTGAACGGGATCACCGCCCAGGCGACCATTGCCAAGACGAAGCTCAGCATCGGGGCCAGCATGAAGACAAACCGGTCCGCACCCGCAGGCACCACGATTTCCTTCAAGACGTATTTCAGGAAGTCCGCAAAGGATTGCAGCACGCCGAAAGCACCAACACGTTGGGACCTTTGCGCAGCTGAACGGCTGCCCAGACCTTGCGGTCGAAATAGAGCAGAAAGGCCAGCGCCACCAGAAGCGGAACCACGATCAGCAGACACTGACCAATGATCAAAAGCGCGATGCCTAAGTTTGTTGTGGTGAAGAATTCATACATATCTCTTCATGCCCTCAGACCGTAGGTATTCCATATTCATTCAGCAGCCAGCGACGCGCCGGTGCGGGCGCGCGCTTGTGCGGACAGTTCAGCCATCACTTCCGACGCCCGAGCAATCGGGTTGGTCAGATAGAAATCGCCAATTACATAGCGGAAGGACGCGTTGCCCATCTTCTCGACCGGCAAAGCCTGCCATTCATTCTCAGCCACCTGATCGACGCCGCCCAGAACCGGAGCAGCTTCGACCATTGCGCGGCGCAGGCCGGCTTGGGTGTCCCAAGGCAGGGTCGCGCCCAATTCAGCCGACAACGCACGCAGGATGGCCCAGTTTTCCTTGGCCTCGCCCGGTGCGAAGTTGGCGCGCAGGGCAACCTGCGGGCGGCCCTCGGTGTTCACGAACAGACCGCTTTCCTCGGTATAGGCGGCTCCCGGCAGGATCACGTCAGCGCGCATAGCACCCCGATCACCGTGGCTGCCTGATAGATCACAAAAGGACCGTCTGCGATTTCGATCTCGTCGGCGCCCATGTTGAAGATGACGTCTGCGCCCGTCGTGGCGGCTTCCATGCCGCCCTCGGTCACAGCGCCCAGATCCATCGCGCCCACGCGGCTGGCCGCTGTGTGCAGGATCATCAGCTTGGAGCCAGTATCTTCAGCCAGTTTCATGGCGTTCGACAGAACGGCCAGACCATCGGCTTCACGCAGGGCGCCCTGCCCGACGATCACCACCGACGGCGCGTCTTTCACAGCGCCATAGTCCTTGCCAACGATGCTTTCCAGCGCGGCGCGGTCATTGCCCACATGCGCGTAATCGTAGGTCAGATCAACGGCTTCACCGACCAGACCAACTTCAGCACCCTTCAGCCACGCCTTGCGGATGCGGGCGTTCAGAACCGGCGCTTCAACGCGCGGGTTGGTGCCGATCAGCTGGATGAACTTGGCGTTGTCGATGTCTTCAATCGACGCGGTACCGACGTAACCCGAGCGGTTGCCAATAGGCAGACGCGCATTATCGGTGCGGCATTCCACGTTGCCACCCAGACCTTCAACGATGGTCTTCAGGCTGAACGCCGCCTCGGCAGACGCCAGATCACCGATCAGGCCGGCAACTTTGGTCGCACCGTTCAGTGCCTCGGCAGCTTTCGACAGAGCCTCCCCCCAGGTGGCTTTGCGCAATTTGCCGTTTTCGCGGATGTAAGGCACGTCCAGACGCTGACGACGCAGACCGTCCCAGATGAAACGTGTCTTGTCCGAAATCCATTCTTCATTCACGCCGTCATGGTTGCGTGGCAGCACGCGCATGACTTCGCGACCTTTGGTGTCCACGCGGATGTTCGAGCCAAGCGCGTCCATCACGTCGATGGTCTCGGTCTTGGTCAGTTCCCACGGACGGGCGGTAAAGGCGTAAGGTTTCGAGGTCAGAGCACCGACCGGGCAGAGGTCGATGATGTTGCCCTGCAAATTCGAGTCCAGCGTCTGGTTCAGATAGCTGGTGATCTCGGCGTCTTCGCCGCGACCTGTCTGGCCCATCTGTGTAATGCCGGCGATTTCTGACGTGAAACGCACGCAGCGGGTGCATGAAATGCAGCGGGTCATCGCGGTCGACACCAGCGGCCCCAGATCCAGATCATCGACCGAGCGCTTCATCTCGTTGAAGCGCGTGCCTGACATGCCATAGGCCATCGCCTGATCCTGCAGGTCGCATTCGCCACCTTGGTCGCAGATCGGGCAATCCAGCGGGTGGTTGATCAGCATGAATTCCATCACGCCTTCGCGGGCCTTCTTAACCATCGGCGAGTTGGTTTTCACCACCGGCGGCTGCCCTTCCGGGCCGGGGCGCAGATCGCGCACCTGCATGGCACAGGATGCTGCCGGCTTGGGCGGACCACCCACGACCTCGACCAGACACATGCGGCAGTTGCCCGCAATCGACAGACGTTCGTGATAGCAGAAACGCGGAACCTCGATCCCGGCCACTTCACATGCCTGGATCAGCGTCATCGCGCCGTCCACTTCGACTTCCATGTCGTCAATGACGATCTTTTTCAGGTCGCTCATCACGGTCCCTTTTTCGTTCCATGGGGCCGGCGTTTTCACCGTACCCACACATTCATGCCCTCAGCGCTCGTACAGTAACGAGCCTACGAAAGAGCGTTTTTCAATTTCGGCGCGGCCTACCGCGCAATAGGTTTCTTCCTGACCCGCGACCGCACCTTTCGACGCCAGCAGAGGCTCGGCGATGGCGCGGAAACGGTCCTGTTCGGTGTCGCTGTCTACGTAGGCCATGACCTCGCTGTGCGAAAAGCCCAACGTCATGGCATGCTTACGCAGCGAAAACGCTTTATTCAGAAGGCGCAGCTTGCGCAGGGTCAGCGCGTCACAGTTTTCGTCGATCAGATAGGCAACAGAAGCGCCCAGCAGCTCGTTATGCATCCGCGCATCCTTGCGCAGCGGGTCATAATCGGTGGCAGATGCCATCCCCGACCCCCGGCAGTTACGCTCAGCCCAACGGCCATCAAAACTTTGCGAATACTCATCATGACAATTCTCCTTTGTTCACAAAGGAGATGGTGACGCAGGGCGCTGTCATGCAATAACAACGCGCTGAAACGGGCGAGAAACCGCCTGTTTTCAGTATGTTGTGTTGCTTGATCATTATCTCGCCTCTACCCCGGTCAATCGTCTGCTTACTCAGCAGCGATACTGACTTTGCCCTGTTTGTTCACACGAATGCGGTCTTCGATTTCGTCACGGAAGTTGCGGATCAGGCCCTGGATCGGCCACGCGGCCGCGTCACCCAGCGCACAGATCGTGTGACCTTCGACCTGCTTGGTCACGTCCCACAGCATGTCGATCTCTTCTACGTCGGCCTCGCCCTTCACCAGACGATCCATCACGCGCATCATCCAGCCGGTGCCTTCGCGGCACGGCGTACACTGGCCGCAGCTTTCGTGCTTATAGAATTTCGACAGACGCCAGATGGCTTTGATAATGTCGGTGGACTGGTCCATGACGATCACCGCCGCGGTGCCAAGGCCCGAGCCCAGTTCACCGCGCAGATAGTCGAAATCCATGATTGCGTCGCGCATGTTCTCGGCGCTCACACAAGGCACCGAGGAGCCACCCGGAATAACCGCTTTCAGGTTGTCCCAGCCGCCGCGAATACCGCCACAATGCTTTTCAATCAGCTCTTCAAAACTGATCGACATGGCTTCTTCAACCACACAGGGGTTGTTCACGTGACCCCGAAATGCCAAACAGCTTCGTGCCCCGCGTTGTTGGCACGGCCGAAGCCCCGCGAACCATTCGGGGCCACGGCGCAGGATGGTGGGCACAACCGCGATCGACTCCACGTTGTTCACCGTGGTCGGGCAGCCATAAAGGCCCGCGCCAGCCGGGAAAGGAGCTTCATGCGGGGCATACCCTTTTTGCCCTCAAGGCTTTCGATCAGTGCGGTTTCTTCGCCACAGATATAGGCGCCCGCCCCGTGATGCAGAAACAGGTCGAAATCCCAGCCGGATTTCGCGGCGTTTTTGCCCAGCAGGCCCGCGTCATAGGCTTCGTCAATCGCCGCTTGCAGTGCTTCACGCTCGCGGATGAACTCGCCACGAATATAGATATAGGCAGTGTTGGCACCCATCGCGAAAGACGCGATCAGCGCGCCTTCGATCAGCGTGTGCGGATCATGGCGCATGATCTCGCGGTCTTTACAGGTACCGGGTTCGGATTCGTCCGCGTTGATCACCAGATAGGCCGGACGCCCATCGCTTTCCTTCGGCATGAAAGACCATTTCAGACCGGTCGGGAAGCCCGCCCCGCCACGGCCCCGCAGGCCCGAGGCTTTCATCTGATCGATGATCCAGTCGCGACCGTTTTTGATGATCCCGGCTGTGCCGTCCCAGTGACCACGCGCTTTGGCGCCCGCAAGGGTACGCTCGTGCATGCCATAGAGGTTGGTAAAGATCCGGTCTTTATCCTGCAGCATTCGCTTCTATCCTTCATCCGTCCGGCGCTGGCGCCAGATCCGATACGTTACAACCAGTCCGAAAACGAACCCGGCCAGCGCCAGCATGTCCATCAGGCCATGGTCCGGTTGGACCAGCCGAGGGAGTTGCCAGCAAACGTGCCTCCGACCCACAACAGACCGGTCGCAGCGATGACGATTGCCGCCAAACGCCCCTGCTGTCCGGTGTTGCTTTGCGGGTCAGTAGCCATTCTCATTCCTTAGTAAACCTTGCCCTTTTTGACCTTGGACGAGAATTCGGTCTCTCCGCCCTCGGCAAGGGTTTTGGCTTGCTCAATCCAGCCGTCCCGTTCGATCCGGCCTTTAAATTTCAGGTTGTCGTCAACCCAAGCGATTTCATCCGCGCCCCATTTGGCGATCTGGTCAAAATGCCAGAAGCCAAGCTCGTTCAGGGTCTGCTCCAGCTTGGGACCAACGCCCTTCAGCTGCTTCAGATCATCCGCGCCCGACTTGCGGGGGGCTTTCAGGGTACGCGGCTTCATCGCGGTGCCGGTCGCAGCGGGGAGCCGCTTCGGCCTTCTCGGCTTTCTTCGGCTCGGCTTTCTTAGCAGCCGGTTTGGCCTGCTGGGGGGGCCGCCGTCTTGCCGGTCGCGGGGGGGCGCTTTCGGGGGGGTCGGCGCAGCGGCGTTGCGGCCTGCCACGATCCCGTCTTTGCCAATCCACGGTGTCAGCAGCGGCACTTCGGTGCCGTCGATACGCTTCACGGTGTCCCCGATGTCGGTGGCCAGCTGGACCGACGCGTTATACTGCGTCTTGCCGCTGTCGTACTCGGTCAGCGAGGTCAGACCCGACAGAGGCTCGGCCGCATAACGACCGTTTTGCGGGCCGGGCGTGGGCACATTGCCAGCACGCAGCTCGTCCACGATCTTGGCGAAGCTCTCAGCCGTCAGGTCTTCGTAATAGTCTTTTCCGATCTGGGCCATCGGCGCGTTGGTGCAGGATCCAAGGCACTCGACCTCTTCCCAGCTCAGCTTGCCATCGCCGGACACAACATGCGGCTTGTCCGCGATCTTCTCGCGGCAGACGGCAATCAGGTCTTCCGCGCCACAGATCATGCAACCCGTGGTGCCGCAAATCTGGATATGCGCGACCGAGCCAACCGGCTGCAGCTGGAACATGAAATAGAACGAGGCCACTTCCAGCACGCGAATGTACGCCATGCCCAGCATGTCGGCGACAGCTTCAATCGCGGGCTTGGTCAGCCAGCCTTCCTGTTCCTGTGCCCGCCACAAAAGCGGGATCACCGCCGAGGCCTGACGCCCCTCGGGATATTTCGTGATCTGCCCTTCCGCCCAAGCAAGGTTGGCGGGCGTGAAAGCAAAGCTTTCGGGCTGTTCATGATGCAAACGGCGGAGCATTAGCGGTCGATCTCCCCAAACACGATATCCATGGTGCCGATGATGGCGGCAACGTCGGCCAGTTGGTGGCCACCGGCCACATAATCCATGGCCTGAAGATGCAGGAACCCGGGCGCGCGGATTTTCGAGCGGTAGGGTTTATTTGATCCGTCCGACACCAGATAGACGCCGAACTCACCTTTCGGGGCTTCAACGGCGGCATAGACTTCACCCTCGGGCAGTTTGAAGCCTTCGGTGTAAAGCTTGAAGTGGTGGATCAGGCTTTCCATCGACTGCTTCATGTCGCTGCGCTTGGGCGGGGAAAGCTTGCCACGGGCCATAACATCGCCCTGCTTCGGGGGCACGCAGTTTTTCAACACACTGAAGGATGATCGACAGCGACTGGCGCATCTCTTCCATGCGGACAAGATAGCGGTCATAGCAGTCGCCGTTTTTGCCGACGGGGATCTGGAATTCGAACTCGTCATAGCATTCATAGGGCTGCGCGCGGCGCAAATCCCAAGCCAGACCGGATCCGCGGACCATCACACCCGAGAAGCCCCAATCCAGAATATCCTGTTCGTCCACCACACCGATATCAGCGTTACGCTGTTTGAAGATGCGGTTTTCGGTCAGAAGCTCGTCCAGATCCTTGATGCGGCTCGGGAAATGGTGGGCCCACGTCTCGATATCGTCGATCAGCTCGGGCGGCAGGTCCTGATGCACACCGCCGGGACGGAAATAGTTGGCGTGAAGGCGGGCACCACAGGCACGTTCATAAAAGCCCATCAGGGCCTCACGCTCGACAAAGCCCCACAGCGGAGGCGTCAAGGCACCAACGTCCATTGCCTGCGTGGTCACGTTCAGCAGGTGGTTCAGAATGCGGCCGATTTCCGAATACAGCACGCGGATCAGCTGACCACGGCGCGGGACTTCGACACCTGCCAGTTTCTCGATCGCCAGACACCAAGCGTGTTCCTGGTTCATCGGAGCCACATAGTCCAGACGGTCGAAATACGGCAGGTTCTGCAGATAGGTCCGGCTTTCCATCAGCTTTTCGGTGCCACGGTGCAGAAGGCCGATATGCGGGTCGGCCCGCTCGACGATCTCGCCATCCAGCTCAAGCACCATGCGCAGCACGCCGTGTGCCGCCGGGTGCTGAGGCCCGAAGTTGATGTTAAAGTTTCGGATCTTCTGTTCGCCGGTTTTGGCGTCTTCGAAGCTTTTGGATCCGTCCATCATACGCTCACCATCTTCTGGGTCCATTCCGACGGAAGCTCACCCATGAACTTCTCGACGAAATTGTATTGCGGTTTAAGTGCTGCTTGCAGCTGGGCCCGTTGGGCTGCTGGCAGATCGGCAGACACGCTGCGATGCACCACGCGATCAAACTGCGCGGGTTCATGGGCGATCCCCAGAAACGCACAGAGCCGCGCGATAGCGTCAGGCGTGAACAGCCGTTCGTAAAACTCGATGTGAAACATCTCGGTCGGCATGGCCGCGCTGAGACGGTTCAGAGTGCGGCGATAGTTCGACCGCTCAAGGATATTCGTGGCCGTCCCGTCCAGAACGCCCTTGATCTTGGCGTCCAAGGCGGCACGTCCGCCCTGCCCCGCAACCATGCGAATGTTCGACCAGATACGTTCCACCGGGTCACGCATCAGGAACACAAAGCGCACCTTGTCAGTCAGCCCAGCCATTGCGCGGAAGGAGGCTTCCTTCAGCATGCCATAGGCCGGGGTGAAGTCGCCGATCAGCTTGGCATCACCGGAAGCTTTGCGGACAAAGTTCAGATAAGCCTCGTCATCGCGGGTTTCCCCGTCAAACGTGTTCAGCCACGCCTCGCCATCCTTCAGCAAACGCTTCTGATGCGGCTTCGGATTGTCGTCCGACGCCAGCCTGGCGCGCACACCATCCAGACGCTCTTCCAGCTGCTTGCGGTGCCATGCGCCGCTGCCATGCTCAAGCGCGTCGAAATAGTGAAGCTCCTTCACGGCCGGAAGCTGACACTCCCCGGTGCGAATTGAGGTAGTCGTACAGCCAGCTTGTGCCAGCCTTCGTCGCCCCAACGCAGAATATGAAGGTTTGCCCACTCATCAGGTTCAGCCTTTGGCCTCTTCCGTTTTCTCGTCGCCGGGCAGGATGTAAGTGGCACCTTCCCACGGGGACATGAAGTCGAACTGGCGGTAATCCTGGGTCAGGGTTACGGGTTCATACACCACGCGCTTCTCGACCTCGTCATACCGCACTTCGGTATAGCCGGTGGTCGGGAAATCCTTGCGCAGCGGGAAGCCACGGAAACCATAGTCGGTCAGGATGCGGCGCAGATCCGGGTGGCCTGTGAACAGGATCCCGAACATGTCGAAAACTTCGCGTTCAAACCAGTTGGCCGATTTGTGGACCTCGGTGATCGAGGGCACCATCTCGTCCTCGCGCACGGCCACTTTCACGCGGATGCGCTGGTTCGTGTACATGGACAGGAAGTGGTAGACCACGTCGAAACGGGCTTCACGTTCGGGCAGGTCGACTGCGGTGATATCTACCAAGGTCGAGAATTTGCAGGCGTTGTCCGTCTTCAGAAACTCGATGAAGGCCGGAATGCCCGACAGCGGCACATTCACGGTCAGGTCGCCATAGGCGACTTCCCAGCTCAGGACACAGTCAGGGCGCTTTGCCTCAATGGTTGCGCCAAGTTCGTTCAGGGCTTCGCTCATCGCTTACCTCACAATCGTGCCGGTGCGGCGGATTTTGCGTTGCAGCTGCAGAATGCCGTAAAGCAGCGCTTCTGCGGTCGGGGGACAGCCGGGAACATAAACGTCCACGGGTACGATGCGGTCACAGCCGCGCACCACCGAGTAGGAATAGTGATAATAACCACCGCCATTCGCGCAGGATCCCATCGAGATCACATAGCGCGGGTCGGGCATCTGGTCGTAAACCTTGCGCAGCGCCGGGGCCATCTTGTTGGTCAGCGTGCCAGCCACGATCATCAGGTCCGACTGACGCGGAGAGGCGCGCGGAGCAGTCCCGAAACGCTCAAGGTCATAGTGGGCCATCGCCGAGTGCATCATTTCAACCGCGCAGCAGGCCAAACCAAAGGTCATCCAGTGCAACGACCCGGTACGGGCCCAGTTGATAATGTCATCCGTGGTGGTCAGCAGAAAGCCCTTGTCGGCCAGCTGATCATTCAGAAGACGGGTCGCGTGTTCGCGGTCACCGCCTGCCGTGTTGGCTCCGGTCATCACTCCCATTCCAGCGCACCTTTCTTCCATTCATATGCAAAGCCGATCGTCAGAACGGCCAGGAACACCATCATCGACCAGAAACCGACCAACCCGACATCCTTGAAGGCCACGGCCCAAGGGAACAAGAAAGCGATTTCGAGATCGAAAATGATGAACAGGATCGCGACCAGATAAAACCGGCTGTCAAATTTCATCCGAGCGTCATCGAAAGCGTTGAAACCGCATTCGTAAGCACTAAGTTTTTCGGGGTCGGGATTGCGGACTGCCAGCACGACGGCGGCGAGGATCAGAACAAGTCCGATAACAATGGCGAGTCCGAGGAAAATGATGATGGGGAGGTATTCCCGGAGAAGATCTTCCACGTGTGGCTCCTTTTAAAGCGGATTTCCCGCCTTTCACTAGCTATGTGCGGTTTACCGCCGCACCGGTGCAGGGTCAACCGACAGGCCATCGCATTCAATCATTTGAATTCGAGGGCGCGCAACGTCGAAAAGTGGTCGCAATCGCTTTGAAAGTAAGGGGCGTGAGCGCTACCCTCGATGCAAGATCACCCGAAATATCCATCACGTGTTAATCAATTTTCCTCATCGTCTTTTCGCCTACCCGAGCATCTGCAGCATTTCCGCATCTGTAATGGGCGGGAAAAGAGACTCACTTGGACGCGTGAGCGCGGCTAACAAAACGCAAGACGCAGGGCGCAGACCGTCAGAGCGACGGTCACTGGCCCCCATAGCAAACGCTCGGCGCGTGACGGGGTGGCCAGATTGGCAACTGTGGTTGCGATTGTGACGGAAAATGCTGCCCAAAAAGTCCAATTGGGCCAGTCTGGTGCAATGCCGGCCCGCGCCGCCATCGCTGTTCCCATGAAGACAAGAATTGCCCCCTGCCCGATGGCCGCTACCCGCATGGCTGGGGGCAAGCGACCGCGCCAGCGACCGCCGTTCGCCAGATGCCCCCAAGGTGCCCCCAACGCCATGCAGGCCTGGAACCCCACAAGCACCATGATCAGTGCAACGTATATCCAGCCAGCCCAGAGCATGGGCAAAGCCTAGCGGATCATGCCCAGCTTGGCTTTTCTTTTGCAAAAAAAGCCGCGATGCCTTCCTGCGCTTCAGCGCTTTCCCAACGGGCGACCAGACCGGCGATGGTTTCGTCGATGATCTCTTCAGTAATGGGCGGGCCAAGGCGGCGGGCCAAGGCTTTGGCTTCGGCCACAGCGCCGGGGGCCACAGACAGGTAGGGATTCACCTCGGCCTCAACAGCTGCGTCCAGATCCTCGGGCGCCACGGCCTTGGCCAACAGGCCCAGTGTTACCGCCTCGTCCGCATCGAAAATACGCGCCGACATGAAGACACGACGGGCCATCGCTTCGCCCAGACGGGCCAACACGTACGGGCCGATGGTGGCCGGGATCAGACCCAGACGGGTCTCGGTCAGGCCAAACTTTGCCCCCTGCACGCCGATCGACACATCCGAGACCGAGGCCATGCCGACCCCGCCACCAAACGCTTGCCCCTGCACTTTCGCGATCAGGGGTTTGGGCATTTCATTCAATGCATTCAACATCATAGCCAGCTTTTTGGCCTCGACCCCGCGGGTCACGGGATCGGCCGCCATCTGGTCTTGCATCCAACGCAGATCACCGCCCGCGCAGAAGCTTTTGCCGTCGCCGGTCAGGATCACAACGCGCACCGCGTCATCAGCGCCCAACTTGTAGGCCGCATCTGTCAGCTCTTCAATCATCTGGGCCGACATGGCGTTGTGCTTGTCGGCACGATCCAGAAGCAGCGTGGCCACACCGCGTTCGTCGGTGGAAATAGAAATGGTTTCGTACATAGCGTTTCCTTTCGGGGGACCCGATCTTTTGCAAAAGATCGGACCGAATTTTGCAAAAATTCGTGGGCTCAGCTGTCCACGCGCATCTGTCGCGCCATTTGGGCAGCTTTTTCAAGAATGTCCCGGTCCAACCCGGTGGTGTAGCCCAGCGCGGTCACGCGGTCATGTACGGCTTCGGTCGCCACATTGCCCTGCGCGCCCGGCGCATAGGGGGGCAGCCGCCCAACCCGCCGACGGCTGCGTCAAACACGCGAATGCCCTTGGCCAGCGAGGCCTCGACATTGTCGCATGCCCGACCGCTGGTGTCGTGATAGTGGCCCGCGAACTTCGCCGCCTCGCCTTCGCCCAGAACCGCATCCAGCATGGCCGAGATGCTCTCAGGCGTGGCCTGCCCAATCGTATCGCCCAGCGAGATTTCGTAGCAGCCCATCGCCAGAAGTTCTTTCGCGACCCACGCCACCTGCGCGGGATCGGTCGGCCCGTCATAGGGGCAATCCGTCACGCAAGAGATATAGCCACGCATTGGAAGACCCGCTGCCTTGGCAGCCTCGGCCACGGGTTGAAAGCGCTCAAGGCTTTCTGCAATCGTGCAGTTGATATTAGCCTTCGAGAACCCTTCCGAGGCCGAGCCAAAAATCGCGATCTCATCAGCTTTGGCCGCCACCGCGCCTTCAAAGCCGCGCATGTTCGGGGTCAGCGCCGCATAGGACACGCCCGGCGCGCGGGTGATGCCTGCCAGAACGTCGGCGCTGTCGGCCATTTGCGGCACCCATTTGGGGCTGACAAAACTGGCGATTTCAATCCGTTTAAAACCGGCACCTGACAACAGATCGACCAGAGCGATCTTCTCTTCGGTCGGGATCTGGCGCTTTTCGTTTTGCAACCCATCACGCGGGCCAACTTCGAAAATCTCAACGTATTCCATAGGGTTACTCCTCGGGCACGGGATAGAAATCCTGCGCGTAAAATCTCTGCTCGCCCTCGCGGGCGACGACACGTTGATAGGACGGCAGGGCCTCGATCCGCGCCTTATACGCGGTGACGTTCGGGGAACTCGTCCAACTTCACATAGTAAGGCGCGGCGAAGATGTTGAACCCCATCATGATATCGGCGGCCGAGAATCCGCGATCAAGCAGCCAGTCGCGGCCTTCCAGATGCTTCTCAAGCCCTGCTAGCGTGTGACGCAAACGCGCGACGTTGATCTTCAGAACAATCGGACTGGCTTTCGCGGGCGGTCGCAGGAAGACCATCTGCATGTTCAGCTGCTCGATCAGACTGGCCATGGTTTCTGTATAGTGAATCCACTGCAGGTAATCCGTGCGTTCCGGCTGACCGGGTGCGACGCCCAGTTCGGGCGCATAGGTCTCGGTCAGGTACTCAACAATGGCACCGCTTTCCGACATGGTGATATCACCAATTTCGAGCGCCGGAATGCGGGTGGCAGGCGAGACCTTGCGCAGATCGCTTTCGAACATCTCTTTCGAGCCGATCTTGTATTCGACCACCTCGAGCTTCTCGCCCAGCTTGTCTTCCAACCCGATCTCTTCGATCAGCCACAGCACACGGACCGAGCGCCCGTATTGCACATGGTGCAGACGAAAACTCATGCCTCTTCCTCTTCGTCTTCCAGACGGATCAGCGGCGCACCGGCTTCCACCTGATCGCCGTCGGCGCAGAGGACTTCAGCAACCACACCATCGCGCGCGGCTTCCAGCGAATGTTCCATCTTCATAGCTTCAAGGATGGCAAGGCGGTCGCCTTCCTTCACCTCTTGGCCTGCTTTGGCGAAGACGGCTTTCACAAGACCCGGCATCGGCGCTTCGATCACGCCTGCACCCGCACCGCTGTCAGCCATCTGATCCAGGGGATCGGCCACGTGGAATTCCAGACCCGATTGAGCGAAGACCGTTACCACGTTGCCTGACTTGGCCACGCGCGGACCACGGTCACCGCCCATTTTCCACTGACCGTTCAGGCACAGAGCTTCGATCTGGTCTTCACCCACGGTGATCATATGACGATCCGCGCCGTAAGAGGTTACAACCACGTCGAATTGCTCTTCAGCATGGGTCAGGGTCACGAAATGGTTCTGACCACCCCAAAGGGTAAAGCCGGTGCCCTCGCGTTTCAGAAGGTCCAGCGCGCAGAGAGCGGCTGCACCAATGTCGCTAAGGCCAGGGCCGGGTTCGGCAGTCAGCGCCTCAAGGTCACGTTCGATCAGGCCGGTGTCCACGTCCCCTGCCGCAAAGCCTTCGTGACGCGTCAGGGCGCCAAGGAAAGCCAGGTTGGTGACAGATCCAGCCACTTCCGTATGCGACAGAGCTGACGAAAGCATCCGAAGGGCAGCCGCCCGCGACCCTGCGTGCACGGTCAGTTTGGCGATCATCGGGTCATAGAAGGGGCTGATCGTGTCCCCTGCCCGCACGCCCGTATCAGCACGCGCACCTTCGGGGAATTTCAGATGGGACAGCGTGCCGGTCGCAGGCAGGAAGCCCTTCGGCACGTCTTCTGCATAAAGACGGGCCTCGAACGAATGGCCGCTGATGGTCAGCTCGTCCTGCTGTTTGGGCAGGCCTTCGCCGCTGGCAACACGCAGCTGCCATTCGACCAGATCAACGCCGGTGATCGCTTCGGTAACGGGGTGCTCCACCTGCAAGCGGGTGTTCATTTCCATGAACCAGAACCCGTCGGTGCGCAGCCCATTGGCGCCATCCACGATGAATTCAACCGTGCCTGCACCCTTATAGCCAATTGCCTCGGCGGCGCGGACGCCGGCCATGCCCATTGCCTCGCGGACCTCTTCGGTCATGCCGGGGGCCGGAGCTTCCTCGATCACCTTCTGGTGACGACGCTGCAGCGAGCAATCGCGTTCGAACAGATGCACAGCATGGGTGCCGTCGCCGAAGACCTGCACCTCGATATGGCGCGGCGAGAGGATGTATTTTTCAACCAGTACATCGGCATTCCCAAAAGCGGTCTGGGCTTCACCCTGCGCAGATTTCAGCGCGTCGGCGAAATCCGCGGGGTTGTCCACGCGACGCATCCCCTTACCGCCGCCACCTGCGACGGCCTTGATCAGAACCGGATAGCCCATCTTCTCGGCCTCCGCGGCAAGGAAATCGGGGTCCTGGTTTTCGCCGTGATAGCCCGGCACGACAGGCACACCTGCGTCCACCATCAGCTTCTTGGCGGCATCTTTCAGACCCATCTTGCGGATCGCATCCGCCGACGGACCGATAAAGGTCAGGCCAGCCTTTTCGACCGCATCCACGAAGTCGGGGTTTTCCGACAGAAAGCCATATCCGGGGTGAATGCCCTGCGCGCCAGTGTCCAGCGCCACCTGAATAATCCGGTCACCCAGCAGGTAGGACTGCGCGGGTTGCGGCGGGCCAATGTGGACGGCTTCGTCGGCCATTCTTACATGGCGCGCGTTCGCGTCTGCGTCCGAATACACAGCACAGTGGCCACGCCCAGCTTGCGGGCGGTGTCGATGACGCGGCAGGCAATCTCGCCGCGGTTTGCAATCAGGATCTTTGTGAACATCTCTGTTCCTCCTTCGGGTGGGGCAAGGCCCCGCTTATGTGGCTCGCCCCGCAACGGGGCGAAAATTCTTCTATCTGTTCAGACGCTTGCACCAATTGATCCGGCTTCCGCCGTAATAGCGCACGGCCAGACCTTCACCGATCAGCACCTGCCCTACATCGCGTCCATTGGCGAACATGCGGACCAATTCGCGACCATATTTGTCGTGACCTTTATGCTGAAAACTGATGCTGGCCCCACCCACGATCTGACGCAGGCGCGCCGTCGCCCGGTCGCCCAGCGCCTTTTCAGCGGCGCAGCCGGGATTTTTGGTTTCCGGTGTATCAAAACCGACCAACCGCGCCGTTCGCTTGCGGTCCGGGCACATCAGCTCGACCGTATCCCCGTCATAGACATAGCCCAGACGACATCCATCGATCACGCTGACACGTGGCCCCGGCGCAATCTGCTCGGCCAGCGTGTAGAGGATCAGAAGCGTCACGCCGCAGTATATGACGAGGTTGGTGTCCATAGTTTACATCCGGAAGACGCCGAACTTGGTGTCTTCGATCGGAGCGTTCAGGGCGGCCAGAAGCGACAGGTACAGAACCTCACGCGATTTGCGCGGGTCGATGATGCCGTCATCCCACAGGCGCGCCGAGGCATAGAGCGGGTGGCTTTGCTCCTCGAACATGTCGATTGTGGGCTGCTTGAAGGCGGCTTCTTCATCCGCCGACCATTCGCCGCCCTGACGTTCAATCGCGTCGCGTTTCACGGTGGCCAGCACGCCCGCCGCCTGTTCGCCGCCCATCACGGAAATCCGCGAGTTCGGCCAGGTCCACATGAAGCGCGGCTGATAGCGCGCCCGGCCATGCCGTAGTTACCAGCGCCATACGAGCCGCCAACAACCATCGTCACTTTCGGGACGTTGGTGGTGGCCACTGCCGTCACCATCTTGGCGCCATGGCGGGCAATGCCTTCGTTCTCATACTTGCGGCCCACCATGAAGCCGGTGATGTTCTGCAGGAAGACCAGCGGGATATTGCGCTGGCTGCACAGCTCGACGAAATGCGCACCTTTCTGAGCAGCTTCCGAGAAGATCACGCCATTGTTGGCGACGATCCCGATGGGGCAGCCTTTCAGGTGGGCAAAGCCGGTGACCAGCGTTTCGCCGAAGCGCGGTTTGAATTCGTCAAAGCGCGAGCCGTCCACGATACGCATGATCACTTCGCGGATATCGTAAGGCGTCTTCAGATCCGCGGGGACCACGCCCAGCAGTTCTTCTGGGTCATAAGCGGGCTCTTCCGGTTCCTGCCATTTCACGGTGGCGGGTTTGGTGCGGTTCAGACTTTCGACTGCGCGACGGGCCAGCGCCAGTGCGTGCGCATCATCTTCGGCCAGATAGTCTGCCACGCCAGACAGACGGGTGTGTACGTCGCCACCGCCGAGGTCTTCAGCGGACACAACCTCGCCGGTTGCGGCCTTTACCAAGGGCGGGCCTGCAAGGAAGATGGTGCCTTGCTCCTTCACGATGATGGTCACATCCGACATGGCGGGCACATATGCGCCGCCAGCGGTACAGGATCCCATCACCACCGCGATCTGCGGGATACCCTTTGCGGACATGCGGGCTTGGTTATAGAAAATGCGGCCAAAGTGGTCGCGATCCGGGAAGACCTCGTCCTGCTGCGGCAGGTTCGCGCCGCCGCTATCGACCAAATAGATGCAAGGCAGATTGCACTCTTCCGCGATCTCTTGCGCGCGCAGGTGCTTCTTCACGGTCATCGGATAGTAAGTGCCGCCCTTCACGGTGGCATCGTTACAAACGATCATGCATTCCTGACCGTGGACCTGACCGATGCCGGCCACAACGCCAGCCGCAGGGGCCGCATTGTCATACATGTTATGGGCGGCGGTCGCCCCAACCTCGAGGAACGGAGACCCCCGGATCGAGCAGGTTCGACACGCGGTCACGCGGTAGCATCTTGCCACGGCTTAGGTGACGATCGCGGGATTTCTGCCCTCCGCCGCCAACAGCGGCTTCGGCAGCATCTGCCACCACTTTCAGGGCTTCAAGGTGCCCCTCGCGGTTTGCTTTATACGCCTCGGACCCGGGCGTGGCTTGGGATTGAAGTTTCATCTCAGCATCCTTCGTGGTTGCAGATTTGCGCGCCATATCCGTTCAGGTCAGCTTCCAGTGACCAGGCTTGGCGGGCAGTCATAAACATGTGGCAAGACGTGGCAGCCGGACCGCCGCCCGTGCCCCCACCCCATTTCGAGCGTTCGTAGTCGCAAGCGGTGTCGCGGAACGTGATCCATGCCCCTTTGCATCTCGCGCAGCGCAGGGGCTTGCTTTGGCGCAGAGGAACCCAGCGCCGCCATCTCTTCATCTTCGGCTTTCAGCTTCGTCATCAAAAGGCCGTAGGCGCGGTTCAGCCGGCGATCCCAGTCTTCCAGCTCCAGCCCAAGGCAACGAGACATTCCAACAGTGCTCCAGCCCCCTTGGGTGTTTTCCATGCAGGCATTGGCAGCGGTGCCAAAACACTGGTGCGCTTCGCCTTCGGGACCTTTTTCAGCAAGACAATCGGTGGTCGGAGCAAAGGAATAGACCATGTCCTGCGCCGTGGCGGGTTGCGCCACAGCACCGAACAGGATCACTGCGCCAACCAGAGCCTTCATCACTGGGCGCCCATCAGCTCGCGGCCGATCAGCATGCGGCGGATTTCCGAGGTGCCCGCACCGATCTCCATCAGCTTGGCGTCGCGGAACAGGCGGCTGACCGGGGTTTCGTTCATAAAGCCCGCACCACCCATCGCTTGAACAGCTTGGTGGGCCTGTTTCATCGCTTCTTCCGAGGCATAGAGCACACAGGCCGCAGCATCCTGACGGGTCACCTCGCCGCGGTCACAGGCTTTGGCGACTTCGTAAACATAAGCCCGGGCCGAGTTCATCGCGGTGTACATGTCGGCGATCTTCGCCTGCATCAACTGGAAGTCCCCAATCGGACGACCGAACTGCTTGCGCTCTTTCATGTAGGGCATGATCTCGTCCAGACAGGCGGCCATGATACCGGTGCCGATGCCCGACAGAACCACACGTTCGTAATCCAGACCCGACATCAGAACGGCAACGCCTTTGCCTTCCTCACCCAGCACGTTTTCAAACGGCACTTCAACGTCTTCAAAGATCAACTCGGCGGTGTTCGATCCGCGCATGCCCAGCTTGTCGAAATGTTCCGAGGTCGAGAAGCCCTTCATGCCCTTTTCAATGATGAAGGTGGTGATGCCTTTGGGGCCAGCTTCCGGATCGGTCTTTGCGTAGACGACCAGAGTATCGGCGTCCGGGCCGTTGGTGATCCAGAACTTTGTGCCATTCAGCACGTAATATCCGTTGCGCTTCTCGGCACGCAGCTTCATGCCCACAACATCCGAGCCTGCACCCGCTTCCGACATGGCCAGCGCGCCGATATGCTCGCCCGAGCACAGCTTTGGCAGGTATTTCGCTTTCTGCTCGTCCGTGGCGTTGCGACGGATCTGGTTCACGCAGAGGTTCGAATGCGCGCCGTAGGACAGCGAGACCGAGGCCGACGCCCGCGCGATTTCTTCCACCGCAACAACATGCGCCAGATAAGACATGTCCGACCCGCCGTATTCCTCGGGCGTGGTCACACCCAGAAGGCCAAGATCGCCGAACTCTTTCCACAGCTCATTCGGGAACGCGTTCTTCTGATCTACCTCAGCTGCGATGGGCTTGATGCGATCTTGTGCAAAGCGATGCACCATCTCGCGGATGGCGTTGACGTCTTCGCCCAGGTCGAAATTCATAGAGTTGTTGAACATGGCGGCTTCCTTCCGGATCAGATATTCGGGATCGCATTATTGAACGCTTGTTCAGTTAATGCGCCGAAAGCACGATTCGCGTCAATACACGCGCAAATTCACGCAGCGTCACAATGCGCGCGGGCCTCGATTTCGGTCAGATTTTCGGGGGATCAGCCTGCCTGATGCACCCGCCCCACAACATCGCGGATGATACGCGCAATCAGCGCGCAATCGTCCAGCGAGAAGGTCAGCGGTAAACGCAGATCCAGGATGCCTTTCAGGATCCGGTCGGTCTTGGGTAGTTCGGGCGTGTCAGCATAACGCCAGCTGTCATAGCGGCTGGTAAAGCCTGCAGGCTCTGCGCCGCCAAACCATTTCAGCTCGACACCGCGCTCAGCGCATTGATTGACCACCTGTCTCACGGCGTCTTCAGACCAATCCAGCAACAGGAACTGGAACGAGGACATGACGTACTCTTCCGCCGCAGGCGCTCGATCACGGTCAGGCCGGGCGTGTTGCGCAGCCCTTCCTCGACGACACGATAGCGCGCATTCCACGCGGCGCATTGCGCGTCCAGCTTCGCCAACTGGGGCCGCAAGATCGCTGCGCGCAGATTGTCCATCCGTCCCGAGATATTGGGCGTGATATACTTCACCTTCTCGAACGCCTCAGGCGGCGGTCCGGCCACGTGGCGTTCATACAGCATATAGCTGCCCGACAGGATGATTGCGCGAGCCATCAGATCGGGATCGTCCGAGATCAAGAGCCCACCCTCGCCCGAATTCACGTGTTTATAGGTCTGGGTCGAATAGGCCGCCATCGCGCCGTGCCGCCCGGACAAAGTGCCATTCCAGCGCGCGCCCATCGTGTGGGCGCAATCCTCGATCACCGTGACCCCTGCCCCGTCGCAGATCTGCATCATACGGTCCATGTCACAAATATGCCCGCGCATATGGGACAAAAGAAGCACGCGCGGCGCGTCCTTTTCGGCCACCAGCTGCGCCAGATGGTCCAGATCAATGGTCAGCGCCTCGGTCACCTCGACAAACACCGGCTTCGCGCCAAGGGGACGCAATCGCACCCCGGCACCGGGGCCAGCGTGAAGGCATTGGTCAGAACGCGATCCCCCGGCCTGAACCCCCAACCGCGCGCAAGGCCGTCGCAATCGCATAGCCGCCCGAGGACACGGCAAGCGCGTATTTCGATCCCATCTGGGGCCGCAAATTTCTGTTCCAGCAGGGCCGCATGTGCGGTCTCACCCTTTGCCACGTTGTAGCGGTGCAGGCGCCCATGGCGCAGAACCTCCATGGCGGCTTCGATCCCCTCGTCGGGAATGGGCTCTTGCTGGGTGAAGTTGCCGGTGAATCGTTCAGTCATGGCCGCAGAGTGCGCAGCCGTGCCCGGAAGGTCAATGGATGCGGTTAACCAATCAGCCGCGCGACCGTGTCGTCCAGATCGTCATAGTGGGTCAACATCGCCTCGGGTTCCAACCGCGCAACGCCCGGCCCCTCGGGCCCGAAGCCCACAAGGATACAGGGCGCGTTTGCGGCCCCGCGCAGTTTCGCGGTCGGTCACGGTATCGCCTACCAAAAGCGCACAGGTCGGATCGCCCCCGGCCTGCACCGCCGCAGCAACAAAGGGGGCCGGATCGGGCTTGCGGGTGGGTAGCGTGTCGGCCCCGATTAGCGAGGTGAACTGATCCAGTATGCCCAACCGCGTCAGCAGAAGCCGCGCGAGCCCCTCGGGCTTGTTGGTGCAGATCCCGACCGCATAGCCTGCCACATTCAGCCGCTCGACCGCCTCCATGGTGCCGGGATAGATCACGGTGTGCCGGTCGATATCGGCCTCGTAGGCGGCCAGAAGGTTGGGAAACTCGCGGTCCACATCGGTCTCGTCCGCTGCGCCGTTCAACCTTTCGAAACCCAAGCGCAGCATGGCCCGCCCGCCATGGAAGGCGGTCAGCGCATCGGCCACCGGGTCCAAGACCGCACCATGCCAAGCCCTTCAAAACACGCATTTGCAGCCGCAATCAAGTCGCCCGACGTGTCCGCCAGCGTCCCGTCCAGATCAAAGATCACCGTGCGTTTTCCGTTGCCTTGCGTCATTCCACTGATCCTTCTTTGGCAAATCCCCGCCGACCCTGTAACCTAGCGTAAGGTTAATTGAACCGGTTTCCCTTGCGAGCCGCGCCTCAAGGGGTAAAACGGGCCAAAAGGAATTGAAAGAGCAGATCGACATGGCAACAGCCTTGATTATCCTTGCCGCGGGCAAGGGAACACGGATGAATTCGGACCTTCCCAAGGTGATGCACGAGGTCGCAGGCGCGCCACTGTTTGCGCATGCGCTGACCTCGGGTGCCGCGCTAGAGCCCGACCACGCCGTGCTGGTCGTCGGCCATGGGGCCGAGCTGGTGGGCAAGGCTGCCGCAGATCTGGATCCTGACATCACCATCGCCGTACAGGAAGAACAGCTGGGCACCGGTCACGCCGTCGCACAAGCCCGCCCCGCGCTGGTGGGGTTTGATGGGGACGCGATTGTTCTGTATGGCGACACGCCTTTCATTCGTTCCGAAACGCTGGAAGCCATGGCCGCCGAGCGCGCAGCCGGTGCGGATGTGGTTGTTCTGGGGTTCGAGGCCGCCGATCCGGGCCGTTATGGCCGCTTGATCGTCAAGGATGGCGCGTTGGAGCGTATTGTTGAATTCAAGGATGCATCGGATGAGGAACGCGCCGTCACCCTGTGCAACAGCGGCGTTGTGGCGGCGAACGCCCAGACCCTGTTCGAGCTGATTGACGGGGTCGGCAACGACAACGCCTCGGGTGAGTATTACCTGACCGACATCGTGGAAGTGGCCCGCGCCAAGGGCCTGACCGCCCGCGTCGTTACCTGTGACGAGGCCGAAACGCTCGGCATCAACTCGCGCGCGGAACTGGCGGCAGCGGAAGAGATTTTCCAAGCGGCGCCCGCGCTGCGGCGCTGGAAAATGGCGTGACCCTGATCGCCGCCGACACGGTCTATTTCGCGCATGACACAGTTATTGGCCGCGACACGATCGTAGAACCCAATGTGGTCTTCGGCCCCGGCGTGACCGTGGAAAGTGGCGCCCGCATTCGTGCGTTCTCGCATCTGGAAGGCTGCCACGTCTCGCGCGGTGGGGTGGTTGGCCCCTACGCCCGCCTGCGTCCCGGCGCAGAACTGGCCGAACACGCCAAGATCGGCAACTTTGTCGAGATCAAGAACGCCCAGATCGAAGAAGGCGCGAAAGTGAACCACCTGTCCTATGTGGGCGACGCGCGCGTGGGCGAAGGCGCGAATATCGGCGCGGGCACCATCACCTGCAACTATGACGGTGTCTCGAAGCACCATACCGACATCGGCGCACGGACTTTCATCGGGTCGAATACATGTCTAGTGGCTCCGGTCTCGGTCGGGGACGAAGCAATGACCGCCACCGGCACCGTGATCACGAAAAATGTGCCCGCGGGGGCGATGGCAGTAGGGCGTGCGAAGATGGAAATCAAACCCGGTCTTGCCGTGAAACTGTTTACGAAACTGCGCGCGGCCAAAGCCCGCCGTCAGAAAGGATCCTGAGCATGTGTGGTATTGTAGGGGTTCTGGGCGATCACGAAGCAGCACCAATCCTTGTCGAAGCGTTGAAGCGGCTGGAATATCGCGGCTATGACAGCGCTGGCATTGCGACCATCGATGCAAGCGGCAAGCTGGGTCGCCGCCGGGCCGTCGGCAAACTGGTGAACCTGTCGGACACACTGGTGCACAATCCGCTCGCTGGAAAATCCGGCATCGGCCATACCCGCTGGGCCACCCACGGTGCGCCAACCACCGATAACGCCCACCCGCACCGCGCAGGCAACGTTGCCGTGGTGCATAACGGCATTATCGAGAACTTCCGCGAGCTTCGTGAACAGCTTGCCGCCGAAGGGCTGGAGTTCTCGACCGAGACGGACACCGAAACCGTCGCCCTTCTGGCACAAAGCTTTGTCGCGCAGGGAAAGACCCCGAAAGAGGCAGTCGAGGCCACGCTGGCACAGCTGGACGGCGCGTTTGCGCTGTGCTTCCTGTTTGACGGCGAACACGATCTGATGATTGCCGCCCGAAAAGGCAGCCCCTTGGCCATTGGCCACGGAGACGGCGAGATGTTCGTCGGCTCGGACGCCATCGCACTGGCGCCGATGACCGACAAGATCACCTATCTGGAGGAAGGCGACTGGGCCGTCATCACCCGCGCCGGCGCCGAGATCTACGACGCCGAAGGCCGCCGCGCCAACCGCCCCGATGAAGCAGGTAAAGCTGGACGCGGCCCCGGATCGAAAAAGGCGGCTATAAGCATTACATGGCAAAAGAAATCGCCGAACAGCCGACTGTGGTCGGCAATGTGCTGAAGGCTTATGCCTCGGGCGACAAGATCACTATGGACCTTGGCGGGATCAACTTCGCCGACGTGGATCGCCTGTCCATCGTGGCCTGTGGCACGGCCTATTACGCCGGGCTCGTCGCCAAGTATTGGTTCGAACACTATGCCCGCCTGCCCGTCGACATCGACGTGGCCTCGGAATTCCGGTATCGCGAGGCGCCGTTCTCGCCCAAGACCATCGGCCTTTTTGTCAGCCAGTCGGGCGAAACCGCCGATACGCTGGCTGCGCTGCGTTATTCGACAGGCAAGGTCGAGAAGATCGTGTCGCTGATCAACGTGCCGGAAAGCTCGATCGCACGCGAAAGCGATGTGGCGGTGGAAATCCAAGCCGGTATCGAAGTCTCGGTCGCCTCGACCAAAGCTTTCACCTGCCAGCTGACCAGCTTTGCCATCATGGCACTGAAAGCCGCCCATGACCGCGGGCAGCTGGATGACGCGGAACTGGCCCATCGCCTGTCCGAGCTGCGCCAATTGCCTGGCTGATGAGCCATGCGCTGACCATCGACGCAGCCACCAAAAAGATCGCCAGCAAACTGGCCGAGGCACGCGACGTGCTGTTCCTTGGACGCGGACAGATGTTCCTCTGGCCTTGGAAGGCGCGCTGAAATTGAAGGAAATCAGCTATATCCACGCAGAAGGCTATGCCTCGGGCGAGCTGAAACATGGCCCCATTGCGCTGGTCGACAAGGCCACACCGACTGTCGTCATGGCGCCTCACGATGCGCTGTTCGACAAGACCGTCTCGAACATGCAAGAGGTCATGGCCCGCGGCGGCCGCGTGGTTCTGGTGTCTGATGCCCGCGCGGCCAAGGAAGCCGGTGACGGCGTGTGGCAGACACTCGCCCTGCCCGAAGCCCCCGAAATGATCCAACCGATCCTCTACGCAATTCCTGCGCAGCTTTTGGCCTATCATACCGCCATCGCAAAGGGTACAGATGTGGACCAACCCCGCAATCTTGCCAAATCGGTGACCGTAGAATGACACTTGACGACGCGCTGGCCGCGCTGAAGGCCCAGATCGAACCGGGCCGCGCCGAAGGGCAAAAAGCCTATCACAAGCAAACGCGCGAGGTTTGGGGTATCCCGAACCCGGCGCTGAACGATCTGACCAAGGAATGGCGGCAGGCACTGTCCGTGGACGAGCGTGTCGCGCTGGCCGATCAGCTGTGGAAAACCGATGTGTTCGAAGCCCGTATCGCCGCTGCGAAACTTCTAACGCAGGCCCGCATCCGACCCGACGATGCGGTGTGGGATCTGATCCAAAGCTGGGTGCCGGATTTCGACAGCTGGGCAATTGCCGATCACGTCTGCATGGCCGGGCAAAAACGTCTAGTGGCCGATCCATCCCGTCTTGATGACGTCGAGAAATGGACCACGTCCGACCACATGTGGACCCGCCGCGCGGCCCTTGTGATCACCTTGCCTTGGACCAAGCAAAACAACCCAAAAGACGACGAGATCGCCATTCGGGATCGCATCTTGGGCTGGGCCGATGGCTATGTCAGTGACCCGGAATGGTTCATCCAGAAGGCCGTGGCCTGGTGGGTACGGGATCTGTCCAAACATGACCCGGATCGTGCCCGCGCCTTCCTGAAACCGCATGCCAAAACCCTGCAGCCTTTCGCCCTGAAAGAGGCGCGCAAGCATCTTCCGCCCCCTGCACAGCTTCAAAAGGAAGCCAAGGATAAGTGGCGGGCAGAGAAACGAAGATTGCGCGAGGAAAGCTGGGGCAAAAAGCGGGATTAATCGCCCGCGCCCCGCAGCTCTCGCCGCATGATCTTGCCCCGTGGCCGTCATCGGCAGATGATCCACAAACACGACGCTTCGAGGGGCTACATGGGGGCTGATCCGGTCGCGGACCAGTTGGATTAGCGCCTTTTCCATCCCCTCATGCGCGCACCCGTCTTTTAGAACCACCACCGCCTTGACGGCTTCGGTCCGAAGCGGGTCCGGCACCCCAATCACCGCCGCCATTGTAACGTCGGGATGGGTCATCAAACAGTTCTCGATCTCGCTCGGACCAATGCGATACCCGGCCGAGGTGATCACGTCGTCATCCCGGCTGGCAAAGGTGAAATAGCCTGCCGCGTCGCGGGTCGCCAGATCCCCGGTGCGCAGCCATTTGCCCCCGTCCACATCGTGGAACTTGTCGCGTGTCTTCTCGGGCAGGTTCCAATAGCGCAGGAACATCACCGGATCGGGCGCTTTCACGCAGATCTCGCCCATCTCGCCGTTGGCAACGGGTGAACCATCGTCCGACAGCAGTGTTACCTCATGGCCCCGGAATGGCCTGCCCCATACTACCCGGCTTCACCTCCATCGCACCAGCGACCGAGGACAGGACAAGATTGCATTCGGTCTGGCCGTAAAATTCGTTGATCTTCACGCCCAGCACTTGATCTGCCCAATCCAGTAGGCCCGCCCCCAAGCTTTCTCCACCCGACCCGATGGACCGAATTTGCACGCCGTCAGGTGTCGCCTCGGACTGTCGAAGCAGCTTCAGCGCGGTCGGTGGCATGAACAGGTTGCGCAGCTTGTGGTCGGCCATCAGGCGATAGGCGACCTCGGCATCAAATTTGCGCATACGATGGCTGACGATTGGCACGCCGAAATAAAGGAATGGCAGCGCCAAATCCATCAATCCGCCAATCCACGCCCAGTCGGCTGGGGTCCAGCCCTTGTCACCTGCCTGCGGAAAGTCCTCGTTGAAGGTCTCAACGCAGGGAAGATGGCCCAACAGGAAACGATGCGCATGCAACACCCCTTTGGGCGGGCCCGTCGTCCCCGACGTGTAAATCATGACGGCCGGGTCTTCTGCGAGCGTGTCGACCGGGTCGGCCAGAGGAACGGCAGCCCTCAGTGCTTGCCACATGTCCTCGCCCCCCTCACAGGGCTTCACCGTGAACACCGCCTGAAGCGTGGGCAGATCGGCGCGTATCTCGGAAAGTTTCGACAAGTTGTCGGGGTCCGTGACCACCAGCTTGGCACCGCTATCTGACAGACGATACGCCAAAGCATCCGCACCAAACAGCGTGAACAGCGGCAACACAACCGCGCCCAGCTTGTAGGCAGCAAAATGAGTGATCAGCACCTCGGGGCCCTGCCCAAGCAGCACAGCAATCCGGTCGCCTTTCTCAAGACCCGCATCGCGCAACACCGACGCAAACCGGTCCGAGGCCTCTTTCAGGCGACCAAAGCTCCAGTCTTCAAAGGTACCATCCTGTCGGACATGGGTCAGCGCGATCCGGTCGGGATCCAGCGCGGCCCAGCTGTCACAGCAGCGCTCACCGATGTTGAATTGCGCGGGGATCTCCCATGAAAACCCGTCCTGCATGTCCCGCCATGGTCCCCAGGGCGAAACAAGCTTGCGGGCGCGGCCATGGGCCAGCCACGCCGCGTCTGTCACAGACGTCACGACCCGAAGACCACCAGTTCATGCAGGCCGGACAGGTCCAGATCCAGCAGTTGCAGGGCCGAGATCGAAATTCGGCTGCCTCCGGTCGAAGTCGGCTTCAGCGTCACTTTTACCGTGCGCCCGGTCGCTTTGGACTGTACGCGGCCTTCGGTCTCGGTGGTAACAAGCGGGGTTTCGAGCCAGAAGCCAGGAACAGTCGGATCGCCCAGATTGGCAACCGTCGTCCCCAATGCACCTGCGGGCGTCGGGGTTGATGACAAGGCTGCCATCTTGTCGCCCTCGCTGGCGGTGTCGAATTCATCCGCCGTGGTCGCATCCGCCGGCGGCGCGTCCGGATTCACGACCGGCCCAGCCGCAGCCGGACGCAGATGTGGCGGCGTCGGCCAAAGAGTGTTCACGTCCACACCGGCACAACCCGTGACGGCCAGACAGGCGGCAGAGATAAGAAGAACCTGTTTCATACAGGCAAAGTGGCGCAATTCGCGCAGGCATTCAACGGTTGAAATGACGCGGCCGTGACTTGCGCACACCTTCGCCCACGATTAGGTTCGTCCCATGGAAACGCCCAAACTTGTTGACCCATTTCACCGCCCGGTGACCTATCTGCGCCTGTCTGTCACAGACCGGTGCGATTTCCGTTGCACCTATTGCATGTCCGAAAACATGACCTTTCTTCCCAAGAAAGATCTGTTGACGCTCGAGGAGCTGGACCGCCTGTGTTCGGCCTTCATCGGACTGGGCGTGCGCAAGCTGCGCATCACCGGCGGCGAGCCTCTGGTCCGTAAAGGCATCATGGGCTTTTTCGACGCGATGGGGCGCCATCTGGACAGCGGCGCGCTGGACGAATTGACCTTGACCACCAATGGGGTCACAGCTTCATCGCTTCGCCGATGATCTGTACAAGGCGGGCGTGCGCCGGGTGAACATCTCGCTCGATACGCTTAACGACCACAAGTTCGCTGAAATCACCCGTTGGGGTCGTCTGCCGCAGGTTTTGCGCGGGATCGAAGCTGCTCAGAACGCTGGGCTGCGCGTCAAGATCAATGCCGTCGCGCTGAAAGGTTTCAATGACGACGAGGTCTTCGCGCTTGCGACTGGTGCGCCCAGAAAGACATGGACCTGACCTTTATCGAAGTCATGCCGATGGGGCGATATGGGAGAGGAAAACCGGCTGGACCAATACTGGCCCCTGACCGAGCTGCGCCAGCACCTTGAAAGCCAACTGACCCTGACCGATCTGGACGACAATTCTGGTGGACCAGCCCGCTATGTGCGCGTTGAAGAAACGGGCCAGAAAATTGGGTTCATCACGCCGATGACCCATAATTTCTGCGAAAGCTGCAACCGCGTGCGGATGAGCTGCACCGGCCAACTTTATACCTGCCTTGGACATGACGGCATGTCAGATCTGCGCGCACCTCTGCGCGCGTCGGAAAGCGACACGGTGCTGATCGACGCCATCCACGCCGCCATCGGTCGCAAACCCAAAGGGCATGATTTCGACTATAGCCGTCAAGAAATCCGCGGCCAGACGATCCGGCACATGAACCACACGGGCGGGTAACCCTCTCTTTTTCTTGCCTTAAATATCCTGGGGTGAGGCCCAATAGGGCCGAGGGGCAAAGCCTCTCCCAGTCTTACCTCACCCGATTGGCATCCTGCTTTCCGCCATCTCTGCCCACCACGAACAACCCTGAGGGATCGCTTCGTCATTGAAGTTGTATTCCGGGTGGTGAACCATCGCAGTGTCCCCATTTCCCATAAGGATATAGGCACCGGGACGCTCTTCCAGCATGAAGGCAAAATCTCGCCGCCCATGACAAACGGGGCCTCAGAGCAATCGCCCGACACCTTACGGGCGGCTTCGGCAGCGAAATCTGTTTCAGCGTCATGGTTCACCATGACCGGATAATTCCGCTCATAGCGGACCTTTGCTTCGCCACCAAACGTCGCCGCAACCCCCGTTGCAGATCTCGGAAATGCGGGTCTCGGCCAGATCGCGGATCTCGGGCGACAGGGTCCGCACCGTGCCCTTCAACTGCACCGATTGCGGGATCACGTTGAACGTGGTCGACGACGTCTCGACCGAGGTGATCGAGACAACCACCTGTAGCGTTGGATCTGCATTGCGCGACGCAATGGTCTGAAGCGCGGTCACGGCCTGCGCGGCCATCACAACGGGGTCGATTGTATCATGGGGTTTAGCCGCATGCCCGCCACGCCCGATGAACTGAATATCCAGAAGGTCGGCAGCGGCAAAGAAAGGACCGGGCCGGATAGCAAACGCGCCAAGCGGCTGGCCGGGCCAGTTGTGCATACCATAGACCTCTTGCACGCCGAAACGATCCATCAAACCGTCTTCGCACATAACGCGGCCCCCGCCCCCGCCTTCCTCGGCGGGCTGGAAGATCACGACACAGGTGCCATCGAAATTCCGGGTCTCAGCCAGATACTGCGCGGCCCCCAACAGCATCGCGGTGTGTCCATCATGGCCACAGGCATGCATTTTGCCGGGCGTTTTGGACGCATAGTCCAACCCGGTTTCTTCATGGATCGGCAGCGCGTCCATATCTGCGCGCAACCCAACCACCTTGCCAGATTCCGTCTTGCGCCCGCGGATCACACCAACCACGCCCGTGCGCCCGATGCCTTCAACCACCTCGTCGCAGCCAAATTCCCGCAGCTTCTCGGCCACGATGCCTGACGTGCGGTGGGTATCGAACAGAAGCTCTGGATGTTCGTGGAAATCCTGACGCCACGCAGTGATGTCCTTGTGAAGCTCGGCAAAACGGTTTCGGATCGGCAAGGGATCATCCTTTTCTGTGTGGGGTATCACGGCACGCTGGCCTTTGGGTCGACAATGCCCAGAAAGCCCCGGCGGCTCAAGTCACCACCGGCGATATGTCACGCCATTGACATCGTGAGACTGGCATGAACATCGCCCTGCACACCTTTGAATTCTACCAAAATTAGAAATGCAACAACATGGGGAATTCAACCGGTCCCCGCCAGCAGCCCCCTTGCAACTGTCCGGTAATACAGTGTCATATCTCCCATAAGTTTGGCAGCGCGCGACACGGGTGTTTGAGTTTGTTTTCTGCCACAAACAATCGAACTTGCACTGCCATCCCTCTGTTTTCGGCAAGGGTGGCTTGCGGATCTATCTAGGGAAGCGGCCGAGAAATGCCTTCTGTTTTCAAACACATAAACCTGACTACACTTAGCTTTGTCGCCCTTGCGACCGCCGCCCATGCCGAACGTGGGTCGCAGGGGGATCTGAATCTGTTTTATTGGCAGGCCCCGACACTTCTGAACCCCTACCTCGCCTCTGGCCCCAAGGATTCCGAACCTGCCTCTCTGGTGTTGGAGCCTTTGGCGCGCCACGACGAGACAGGCAAGATGGTTCCGTGGTTGGCACAGGCGATTCCAACCTTGGATAATGGCGGCATTTCCCCCGGATTTGCAGTCGATTACTTGGACCTAAAGTCGGGGATCAAATGGTCTGATGGCACTGACTTCACCGCAAATGACGTGGTCTTTACGGCAAATTATTGCATGGACGCCGACAGTGGCTGCCAGATGACCGCCAAGTTCACCGATGTAGAACAGGTCGAGGCACTGGACGCCCAGACGGTGAAAATCAGCTTCTCGAAGCCCAAACCCTATCCCTATGCGCCCTTCGTTGGGCTGGAGGTCCCTGTCCTGCAAGCCGCCCAGTTCGCAGATTGCATGGGGGCGAACGCGCTGAACTGCTCGGCCCAGAACCTTGCCCCGATTGGCACTGGCCCCTATCAGATCACGGATTTCAAGCCGGGCGATGTGGTGAGCTATGACATCAACCCCTTTTACCGCGTCGCGGATAAGCCCGGCTTTGCTAAGGTGACAGTGAAAGGCGGCGGAGACGCCTCAGGCGCGGCGCGCGCTGTGTTGGAAACCGGCGAATTTGACTATGCGTGGAACCTTCAGTTGGACCCGCAGGTTCTGGCCCAGATGAAATCCTCCGGCAAAGGCCAGGTGGTGTCGTCTTTTGGGACGGCCGTAGAACGCCTGCAGGTCAACCTGACCAATTCGGCGGCTGACCTTGGCGATGCACGCTCGACCCGTGACGGCGGCGTGCACCCCTTTCTTGCCGACCCCCGCGTCACCAAGGCCCTGTCCTTGGCGATCGACCGCAGCACCTTGATCGACATCGCATACGGAGACGCCGGGCACCCCACCTGCGACGTGCTCGCGCGCCAGCCATCTATGCCTCGGGCGCGAATGACGCCTGCCTGACACAAGATCTGGACGCCGCCCGCGCCCTGCTGGACGAGGCCGGTTGGACTGACACCGACGGCGACGGCATCCGCGACAAGGATGGCGTGTCGATGACGCTGCTCTACCAGACCTCGGTCAATCCGGTACGCCAGACCACACAGGATCTGCTGAAAGCCTGGTGGGCCGAGATCGGTGTCGCGACCGAGCTGCGCGCCATCGCACCTTCGGTCTTTTTCGGTGGCGACCAATCCAGCCCGGACACCTACCAAAAGTTCTATGCCGATCTGGAAATGTTCACCAATTTCTTCCCCGGAAACGACCCCGAACCTTATCTGAACAACTGGGCCTGCGCGGCGATCCCAACGCCCGAAAACGGCTGGTCCGGCATGAACGTGCCGCGCTATTGCGATCCGGATTATGACGCGCTGCTGGCCAAGTTGGGCAACACGGTAGAGATCGACGAACGGATCGCGATCTCGAAACAGCTCAATGACATGCTGATGCAGGCCGGCGCGCTGATCCCGCTGGTGCACCGCGGCGAGGTCTCGGCCCATGCCAATTCGCTTGAGGGCGTGCGCATGAACGTCTGGGACAGCGAACTTTGGAACATCGCGGACTGGACCCGCGCCAAGTAAGACCGCTAGACTGGGGGCGCGGCTGGTTTCAGGCCGCGTCACGGAACCAAAAGGCCGTCTACCGCCCATGTTAACCTATTGTTTGCGCAGGCTTGCTTTCTCGGTTCCGGTGCTGATTTTCATCAGCTTCGCCATCTTCCTTTTGATGGATATGGCCCCCGAATGACCCCCACCGCCAATCTGCCCATGTCGATCCCCGCCGAAACCCCGCGCCCAACTGCGCGAGGCATTGGGGATCGGGGACCCGCTGCTGACCCGCTATCTTCTGTGGTGCAAACAGTTTTTTTGTCCATGAACCGCTGAACTGGCTAACGGACCTCACGGGCCTAAGCTTCGGAGACCCCGACCGGTTGCGCGTCTTAAGCTGGGCCTCGCGCGCACCAGTGGTCGAGCTGATCGCGGACCGCCTGCCCCAGACGCTTTGGATCGTGGGACTGTCCTATATTCTGGGCATCGCCATCGCCCTGCCCGTAGGCATTTACTCTGCCTATCGTCAGCACGGCTGGTTCGACCATCTTGCAGCTTCATCTCGATGATCGGCTATTCGGTGCCGTCCTTCTTTCTGGGCGTCGTGATGATCGTGATTTTCGCGGTGAAACTGAACTGGTTCCCATCGGTTTATGACACGACGCTGACCGTCACCGGGTGGGAGAGCTTTGTTGCCCAACTGCGCCAAATGGTGATGCCTGTCACGATCCTAGCACTGTACAACGCGGCCCAAATCAGCCGCTACATGCGCGCGTCGATGCTGGAAAATTTGCACCATGACTATGTCCGCACTGCCCGCGCGAAAGGCGCGTCCGAACCCCGTGTGGTTATGACCCATGTGGCGCGCAATTCGCTTTTGCCGGTTGTAACGGTGATCGCCTTGGGCATCCCGCAAGTGCTGGCAGGCGCAATCATCACCGAGCAGATTTTCAAGATCAACGGGATCGGAGAGCTTCTGATCTCGTCGATCCAAAGCGGCGATTTGCCCGTGGTGCAGACGCTGACCTTCCTGTTCGCCGTGCTGATCGTGCTGTTCAATCTTCTGGCAGATGTCGCCTATGGCCTGCTTGACCCGAGGATCAGCTATGACTGATCTGACTTTCCTCAGCGCCCCGTCCTCCGGCTTCTGGCGGCGATTTCAGCGGCACAAAGGCGCCGTGATCGGGGGCAGTCTGCTGGTGCTGGTCCTGCTTGCTGTCCTGATCGGCCCGTTTCTATGGCCGCATGCAGCGGGTCAGATCAACCTCACGGCCCGCAACCTTGGACCCAGCCTGTCGCACCCAATTGGCACCGACCACCTTGGCCGCGATCTGTTCGCCGCCATCCTGCAAGGCGGGCGTGTGACGCTTCTGGTAGGCGTGGTGGCAATGGCCCTGTCGGTCCTGATCGGGGGCAGCGGTTGGCATTCTTGCAGGAATGGTCCGTTGGCTAGATGCCCCCCTGATGCGCCTAACCGACCTGTTTCTGGCCCTGCCCGTTTTACCCCTGCTTCTGGTAACGATCATGCTGTGGCGCGATAGCTCCGCGCGCTCTTTGGGGGCCGAGGCCGGGATATTCCTGCTGATCGTTGCGATGATTGGCCTGACCAGTTGGATGCAAACAGCCCGCATTCTCCGCGCCGAAGTTCTGGCACTGAAGAAACGCGAGTTCGTCATAGCCGCGACCGCCCTTGGCCTGCGCCCATGGGGCCTGATCCGGCGACACATCCTGCCGAATGTGATGGGGGGTGATCATCGTCTCGGCCACGCTTGGCTTGGCCAATGCCATCATCACCGAAAGCGCGCTCAGCTTTCTGGGGCTGGGCTTCCCGCCGGACCACCCAACTTGGGGCCGGCTGCTGTTTGATGGGACGGAATATCTGACGCTGACACCGGCACGCGCGATTTGGCCGGGGTTGATGATCACGCTGACCGTTCTGTGCGCCAATTACCTTGGAGACGGGCTGCGCGATGCGTTGGACCCGCGCAGCTTCAACGGGCGCAAATAAGGACAGATCTGGAAACCGGACTTCATTGTTGGTCCGTCTTACCGTCGAACACCTCACGACAAGTCTATCATCCCACTGACACCCCAGAACCAGAAAATCATTCCACCACAGCGCCAATTCCAAGCCACTACAACGCTTGCACAAAGCAATCTCTCGCGCCAGATGGAACATATTCCCAAATGCGGAGACGTGAAGATGTTTGAGACCTTCGGCTTTGAGACCCTGACACCACGCACAGCCTCGATCCTGTTCGGGCTGGGTCTTGGCGCGGCTTTCGGCATTCTGGCCGAGGTCACGCGCTTCTGTCTGCGTCGCGGCGTTATCGGTGCTGGCATCGAAGGGCGTCAGGCCCTAGCCGTCTGGCTGACCGCCTTGGCTGTCGCTGTGATCGGCACGCAAGGTGCGGTCTGGGCGGGCTGGATTAGCTTCGCAGATCACCGTTTTCACGCGCCGACACTACCGATCCTCTCGCTTGTCGTTGGAGGCCTGATGTTCGGTGCCGGCATGGTGCTGACCCGCGGCTGCCTGTCGCGACTGGTCGTTTTGGGTTCCTCGGGCAATCTGCGCGCTATCGTCGTGCTTGGCGTGGCCGCGCTGGCCGCCCTTGCCACCATGAAAGGCGTCTTCGCCCCGCTTCGAAACTCCCTGGCGGCGGTTGAAATCGCCGCCCCTTCCCTGCCAGCCCTGGGCGCCTTACTGCCCCTCGCTCTGGCCGCTGTCTTTGTCGCACAGGCTCGTCCCAAGCTGCGCGTTCTGGTACCAGCGGCTTTGCTGGGGGCATTGGTGCCTCTGGGCTGGCTGGGAACCGGATTGGTCCTGATGGACGAGTTCGATCCTATCGCGATGGAAAGCCTGTCTTTCACCGCACCTCTGGCCGACACGCTCTTTTGGACCGCAGCAGCCAGCGCCGTTGGCGGCAATTTCGGCACCGGCCTGATCGGAGGCGTCATTGCAGGCGCTGCCCTGTCCGCCCTGATCGCCGGGCGCTTTGCATGGCAGGGCTTTGACAGCGCAGGCCAGATGGGCCGCTATCTATCCGGCGGTGTATTGATGGGCATGGGCGGCGTACTGGCTGGCGGCTGCACCGTGGGTGCGGGCCTGTCGGGCGTCGCAACGCTGTCGACGTCAGCTGTGATTGCCCTGCTGGCCATCATCGCGGGCGCTTGGTTAGCTGCCCGCGTAGACGCGCGCATCAATGGCCGAGCGACTTCCGAATTCGACGTACAGACAGCCACACCAGAAGCACCACAGGCAGCGTAAGCAGCGCCGTCAGCATACCCTTGGACATATTCAGCGCGCCCGCCAACGGATAAAACAGGTAACCCGCCAGAGAAACGGCGTAATAGCTGATCGCCAAGACGGACAGGCCTTCTACCGTTTCCTGCAGACGTAGCTGCATCTTGGCGCGGGCATCCATGCTTTCCAGCAGCGCCTGATTCTGCTCGGCACGTTCCACATCTACGCGCGTGCGCAATAGCTCGCCCGCACGGGCAGCGCGGGCCGCCATGGTATCAAGCTGCGTCGCTGCACTTTTCGTGGTGCGCATCGCGGGATCATAGCGACGCATCATGAACTCGCTCAGCGTCTGACGGCCACGAAACCGCTCTTCCCGTAGCGCACCTATGCGCTGGTTCAAAATGGCTTCATAAGCGCGCGTTGCCCCCATTCGGAACGACGTCGATGCCATCAGCTCTTCCAGCTCGGCCGAGATGGACAAAAGCTCGCTTAACGTGGCCTCGGCGGGCTCGTCCCCGCGCTTCATCGTGCCGACAAGATGAGTCAACTCTCCGTCCACATTGCGCAGCTGACGATGGATGTCACGCGCCACCGGGAAACCCAGCATGGACATGGATTTATAGGTCTCAATCTCGCACAGGCGCTGGACGATCCGCCCGACGCGCCGCTTGCCTGTGCCTTCGGCGATAAAGGCCACGAAGCGCATATGGCCCGCAGGATCAATACGAAAATCCCCCGCGATCATCGCGGCACGATCCAGCACCCAGGTCGAAGCAATGCTTTCCGACACGAACCATTCGCGCACCAGCTCGTCCATCTCGGTTTCCGTTTCAGGCATCTGCTGGACCCGGATATGGGCCGAGGTGATACGGCGCCGGAGCATCGGCCAGCCAGTCATCTGGGAAGACATCGAAGGCCGCCGGATCAAATGGACGCGACGAAATTCCGTCAGAGAACACCGTGTAGCTGACGAATTCGTTATGCTGCTCCCATTTCAGATGGTGGCGACCGATTTCGCCGAAATAGTGGTTCGATCCGGGGCTGGGGTGCGGCGCGCCAAATCGATCCAGCAGCGCGATCAGATGCTGGCGATCCGCTTCGCGATCCCCGACTGGCTGCATTCTCTGGTCGTTTGATGGCCAGATAGACCGCTGTCCCCGGCACGCAAAGTGCGGGGGACGGGCGGGCGTGCAGCTCGTTCGCAAGGTCATAGCGGCCCGGATGGTCGGTCAAATTCATCATGCGCGTGTCTCCTTGGCGTAAAGTCGTAACAGAGACGTGACACATTGCAACCCCCTTAAAAACAAGGGGTTTTTGAGAGTTTTCGCATACCGCGGAATACCGGTACCGCTCACATATCCTGAAGACGGTCCTGAACCAGACGGGTGAAATCCTCGCCCCCGCTTTTCGAAATCGGGGTACTGATCAAAGCTGGCCGCGGCAGGGGCCAGCAGCACCGTGTCTCCGGAACGGGCGTCTTTGGCGGCGGCTGCGACGGCGTTATCCATCGTCTCGCAGATCTCATAGGGGACGTCGCCCAGCTGTAGCGCAAAGTCGCGCGCCGAATGGCCGATCAGATAGGCTTTGGTCACGTGTCCAAGCGCATCTGACAGACTTTCGATCCCCACCATCCTTGCCCAGCCCCCCCGCGATCCAGCGGATGTTATCGAAGGCTCCCAGTGCGGCGCGGGCGCTGTCCACGTTGGTGGCTTTGCTGTCATTGACAAAAGCCACACCGTCCTTCTCGCCGACCAGCTGCGAGCGATGGGGGAGGCCCCTTGAAGGCATGAAACGCGGCTTCGATCACCTTTGGGGCCAACCCGATGGATCTGCACACCGCATAGGCGGCACAGGCGTTCTGGTGATTGTGACTGCCGGGCAGCCCCTTCACGGTCCGTAAATCGACCGAGGCGATCTGACGCCCCTTGCGATACTCAGACAGGAACCCCTTGCGGGCGAAGACCTGCCAGCCCGGCCCGGTCAGTTTACGATCGACCGAGATCCGGATCACGCGGTCGTCCGCAGCGCCCTCGGACAATTGGCCCGCCAGATAGATGCCCTCGGCCTCATCCACGCCGATCACAGCGCGGTCTGGGCCACCTTCGGCAAACAGGCGACGCTTAGCCGCGAAATAGCCCCCCATGCCGCCGTGACGATCCAGATGATCGGGCGACAGATTGGTGAAGACGGCAATGTCCGGCGTCAGGGAACGCGCCAGATCTGTCTGATAGCTCGACAGCTCCAGCACCACGACCTCGCCATCATGAGCGGGGTCGATGTCCAACACGCCACGCCCGATATTGCCCGCCAACTGTGTCGGCTTGCCCGCATGTTCCAGCACGTGGTGGATCAGCGCCGAGGTGGTCGACTTTCCGTTTGATCCCGTCACCGCCACGATGCGCGGTAGGGTGTCGAAATTGTCCCATTCCTGATCGGCAAAGCTGCGGAAGAAGAGGCCAATATCGTTGTCCACCGGCACACCTGCCTCCATCGCGCGGGCGATCAGCTTGTTAGGCTCGGGATAAAGATGCGGAATGCCCGGGCTGACGATCAGCGCCGCGACGTCCTCCCACGCGTTGCCCTTGTTCAGGTCATGCAGGATCAGGCCCTGCCCTTCCGCACGCTCGCGGGCCTCCTGCCCGTCATCCCAGCACAGCGCCTCGGCTCCGCCAGCTTCCAGCGCATGAGCCGTCGCAAGGCCCGAGCGCCCAAGCCCCAGAACCGCAACCTTGCGCCCTTCGTAACCTTTCACCGGGATCATGCGTGCCTCCTGCATTCGTCCGTTTTATCGCTAAAGGGTTTGACGAAAAAACAAAAGCCCCGCCGAATGGGCGGGGCGTCTGAAAAACCTTTGGTGACGCTTAGCGTACCTTCAGCGTGGCCAGACCAATCAGCGCAAGGATCAGCGAGATGATCCAGAAGCGGATGACGATCTGAGGCTCTTGCCAGCCTTTGTGTTCAAAGTGGTGATGGATCGGGGCCATCAGGAAGACACGCTTTCCGGTCTTCTTATAGTACAGCACTTGGATAATGACCGAGAGCGCTTCGACCACGAACAGCCCGCCCACGATGGCCAGCACAATCTCGTGCTTGGTGGCGACAGCGATGGCGCCCAAGGCCCCGCCAAGCGCCAGTGACCCGGTATCTCCCATGAACACGGCGGCAGGCGGCGCGTTGTACCACAAAAAGCCCAAACCGCCGCCGATCAAGGCCGAAGTGAAGACGAACAGCTCGCCTGTGCCCGGCACATAATGCACGTCCAGATATTCGGTAAAGTCGACGCGGCCCACCGCATAGGCAATCACGCCCAGCGACCCGGCGGCGATCATCACCGGCATGATGGCCAGCCCGTCCAGACCGTCTGTCAGGTTCACCGCATTGGCTGATCCGACAATTACGATCATCACGAATGGAATGAACAGATAACTCATGTTCAATAGCGTGTCTTTGAACACCGGGAACGCCAGTTGATACTGAAGTCCCTCCGGATGCACACTCGACGCCCAGACCCCGGCAATCCCTGCAATGGCCAACCCAATCGCCAGCCTTACCTTACCCGACACCCCGGCGGTGTTGTTCTTTGAAACCTTGGCATAGTCATCGGCAAAGCCAATCAAACCAAAGCCATAGGTCACGAACAGTGTGATCCAGACATAGGGATTATCAAGCCGCGCCCACATCAGCGTGGCCACCAGCAAGGCCGACAGGATCAACAGCCCACCCATGGTCGGCGTCCCCTGCTTTTCCTTGTGGCTTTCCGGGCCGTCTTCGCGGATTGGCTGACCCTTACCCTGCTTGCGGCGCAGGATATTGATCAGGGGCTTGCCGAACATGAAGCCGAAAATCAGCGCGGTAAAGAACGCCCCACCCGAGCGGAAAGTGATGTAGCGAAACAGGTTGAAGACATCGCCACCATCCGAAAACTCGGTCAACCAATACAGCATATTGTGGGCCCTTTTGCTTGTTAGCCTTGCGATTGGCTCATTTTGCGGATCGCGTCAACAGCTTTGGAGACGAGCGACCCTTTCGATCCTTTGACCAGCACGACATCGCCGGCGTCGATCAGGTTATGGATCTGCGCGGCCATCTGATCGGCGGTTTCGGTGTAGATCCCCTGCTTGTCGCCCGGCAGACGCTCCCACAGGGATTTCATTAGTGGGCCAGAGCAATGGATAATGTCGACCTTCGCTACGAACGGCAGATCGGCAATTTGGGCGTGCAGTGCGGCCTCGTCCGGACCCAGCTCAAGCATATCGCCAAGAATGGCCATCCGGCGTCCCTTGTGGATCGTGCCCACGCCGTCAACGGGTTGGGCCGCTGCAAGAACCTCAAGCGACGCGGCCATCGAGGTCGGGTTGGCGTTGAACGCGTCATCAATCAGCGTCAGGGTCAACCCCTCGGGCGCATCCAGCAGGATGTCTTCATGGGTGCCGCGGCCGGACGGGGGCAGCCAATGGCTGATGTCGCGAGCCGCTAAGGTTTCGTCCCCGCCCAAAGCGCGGGTGGCGACCAGCACCGCCAGCGCATTCATTGCAAAATGCCGCCCAACGCTTGCAATTTTCAACAACTGCTCCTGCCCAGCCACGTTAGCTTTGCAGATCGTGGCATCGGGGCTGAGAACGACATGCACCAGATGGTGATCGTCGCTGGGCTTGGCGCTGAAGCTTTGTGTTTCGAACCCTTTGGCCGCGTCACGCAGGATCTGAGTATTGTCCAGATCGGCGTTGACGATGGCAACTCCGCCGGGCTCCAATCCCTTGAAGATCGCCCCTTTTTCACGCGCAATACCGTTCAGGTTGTCGAAGGCTTCCAGATGCGCAGGTGCCACGGTGGTGACCAATGCCACATGCGGGCGAGCCATCCGGGCCAGGGGTTCGATCTCGCCGGGGTTGCTCATGCCGATCTCGATCACGGCAAATTCGGTATCTGCAGGCATCCGCGCCAAGGTCAAGGGAACACCCCAATGGTTGTTATAGCTCGCCTCGGCCGCATGGGTCTTGCCCTGTCGTTGCAATACTGTGCGCAGCATTTCCTTGGTCGAGGTCTTGCCGACCGAGCCGGTCACCGCCACAACGCGCGCGTCTGTACGTGCACGAGCGGCGCGGCCCAGATCTTCCAGCGCGGAGAGAACGTCATCGACGATCAAAAGCGGCGCGTCCTCGGCCACGCCGTCCGGAATATGGCTGACCAAGGCAGCACCCGCGCCCTGTTCCAGCGCCTGCGCCACGAAGTCATGGCCGTCGCGGGCGGCTTTCAGCGCCACGAACAGATCGCCCGCTTCAATGGTGCGAGTGTCGATGGACACGCCCGTCACAGCCCAGTCGCTGCGCGCGTCTCCTCCAGTCGCCTCGGCGGCCTCTTTCGCTGTCCAAAGGCTCATGCCAACCGTCCTTCCAAAGCTGCCACCGCGACCGAGGCCTGTTCGACATCATCAAAGGGCAGCACATCATTGCCGACGGTCTGACCAGTCTCGTGCCCCTTGCCGGCGATCAACAACGTGTCGCCCGGTCCCAACGCATCTACGCCGCGCAGGATGGCTTCGGCCCGGTCGCCGATATTCGCAGCTTCCGGGCAGCCCTCCATCACCATGGCGCGGATCAGTGCGGGGTCTTCTGTCCGTGGGTTGTCGTCGGTGACAAACACTACATCCGCATTTTCAGCGGCCGCCTGCCCCATCAAAATACGTTTCGAGGTATCGCGGTCACCGCCTGCGCCGAACACCACCACTAGGCGGCCAAGCACATGCGGCCGCATGGCGCGCAGCGCGGTTTTCAGCGCATCAGGCGTGTGGGCATAGTCCACAAACACTGCCGCCCCGTTGTCGCGGGTCGCGGCATGTTGCATCCGACCGCGCACAGTTTCCAGATCTTTGAAGGTCTCGAAGACATGCTCTGGGTCAGCACCGCAGCCGATGGCCAGCCCGGCAGCAGCCAGTACGTTTTCCGCTTGAAAGCCACCGATCAGGTTCAGACGCGCGGTGAAAGCCTTTCCCAACCACGTGAACATCAGCTCTTGACCTGTCGCGTCATAGCGGCGGGCCTTGAGTTGCAGCTCGCAGCCCTCACCCTGCCCGACGCGAATCAGCTTCTGACCGCGCGCCTCGGCGATGGTGGCCATCTCGGTGCCCTTCGGGGTCGTCCATATTGATCACGGCTGTCCCGTCTTCGGGCAGCACACGCGCGAAGAGTCCAGCCTTGGCGGCGAAGTATTCCTCGAACGTCTCGTGATAGTCCAGATGGTCTTGCGTGAAGTTGGTGAACGCGGCAGCAGACAAGCGCACACCATCCAAGCGGCGTTGTGCAAGCCCGTGGCTGGACGCTCCATCGCGGCATGGGTCACGCCTGCACCTGCCATGTCGGCCAGTGTTTTGTGCAAAGTGATCGGCTCGGGCGTCGTGTGCGACAGGGCGCAGAGTAGGCGCCCTCTACACCCGTCGTTCCCAGATTGGCGGCCTTGATCCCCAGAAGAGTCCAGATCTGACGGGTAAAACTGGCGACCGAGGTCTTTCCGTTGGTACCGGTCGCCGCAACCATAAATTCGGGCTGCGTGCCAAACCACAGCGCGGCGGCATAGGCCAGCGCCATGCGGGGATCTTCGGTGACGACAAGGGCGGCGTCTGACACGGCCAGCTCGCCCTCGGCAATCTTTGCGCCTTCGGGGTCGGTCAGGATGGCGGCTGCGCCCATGCGCAATGCGTATTGGATGAACTCACCACCGTGCATCTTGGCCCCCGGAAGGGCTGCAAACAAATGGCCCGGTTTGACCAGACGGCTGTCCACCGAAAGCCCCGTAACCTGCGCATCACGCCCTGCCCGGGCGCTGAGCCCCAGTTCACCCAGGGATTTCGTTACCATCTCAGCACCCATCTGTTTGCCATCCGCTTTAGTTCGACGTGAGTGTTACCCCAGATGCATCCAAAGGTTCAACGTGGGTTTCGCGCGGTTTCATGCCCAAAAGGGGGCGCCACGCGCTCGATGATCGTGGCGGCGACCGGAACGGCCGTCCAGCCGGCGGTGCGGCGCGGTTTGGTGCCCGAGGTCTCGACCGGTTCATCCAGCGTGACGATTAGCACGTATTTTGGGTTGTCGGTCGGGGGGGAACATGCTGGCGAAGGTGTTGATCACCTTGTCATCATAGTAGCCGCCACGCGGCTTGGGGTTTGTCGGCCGTACCGGTCTTGCCACCAACCAGATAGCCCTCGACCTCGCCAAAGCTGGCCGTGCCTTCGGTGACCACCTTGCGCAGCATATCGCGCGCCGCCGCAGCCGACTCGGCGCTCATCACACGGGGACCACGCTCTACATGTTGTTGCTTTAACACGGTCGGCGTCACTGCATAGCCGCCATTGGCGATCGCTGCATAGGACGCCGCCAAATGCATCGGCGTGTTCGAAATGCCGTGCCCATAGGAAATCGTAACCGCGCTAAGCTTGCCCCATTTCGGCGGCAAAAGCGGGGTCGAGCCAGAGGCCTCGACGATCTCGAACGGGGTGCGATCCAGCAAGCCAAGTGTCTTCAGGAACTCCTGCTGACGTTCGGGGCCGATCTGCAGCGCCATACGGCCCGTGCCGCGGTTCGAGCTTTTCACAATGATGTCCGATACCGACAGCTCGCCATAGTTCTTGTTGCGAAATTCGCCAATGCTAAAGCCCGAAATTTTCATAGGCTGCCCGGTGTCGATCACGGTGTTCGGGTTCACCAACCCCAGATCCATTGCCTGAATGGCGGTGAAAATCTTGAAGGTCGAGCCGAGTTCGTACACGCCCTGCACTGCACGGTTAAAGAGCGGGCTGTCGGATTGGTCCATCCCCTTATCCGCCACGGTCAGAGGACGCGGGCGGTTGTTCGGATCGAAATCCGGCAAAGACGCGACCGAAATCACCTCGCCCGTATGCACATCCATCAGGATCGCCGCAGCGCCCTTGGCATTCATCATCTTCATGCCGCCATAGAGAACACGTTCGACCGCATCCTGAATGGTCAAGTCGATGGACAGCTCTAGCGGCGCACCGCCATTGGCAGGATCGCGCAGGAAGTCGTCGAACTGCTTCTCGACACCGGCAACGCCGATCACCTCGGCCGCCGACACGCCTTCGCGGCCAAAACTTGCCCCGCCCAGCACGTGGGCTGCCAGCTTACCGTTCGGATACAGCCGCATCTCGCGCGGGCCAAACAGCAGGCCTGGCTCGCCAATATCAAACACGGCCTGTTTTTGCTCGGGGCTAATTTTCTTCTTGATCCATAGGAACTTACGCGACCCGGTGAAATCCTTGACCAGACGCTCGTGATCCAGATCCGGGAAGATGCGTACCAGCTCGTCCGCAGCGCGTTTCGGGTCCACCATCTGATGCGGTTGCGCATACAGCGCGTGGGTCACAAGATTGGTCGCCAGAATACGGCCCTGACGGTCCAGAATGTCGGCACGCGCCGTCACGATAGACGCGCCGGACGCCTGTGCGCGGGGTTCTTGTGCCTCTGACGCCGATAGGGTCGCCATACGCACACCAACGGTCAAAAAGGCACACAGGAAAAAGCCTGCCAGCACCAACAGACGCCCTTCCGAGCGCAGGCGCGATTCATTCCGAATTTGGTCATGCCGCTGACGCAGATTTTCACGCTCGATCGCGTCGGGATTTTCACCCTTGGCGCGGGCTTCAAGAATACGGGCAAGCGGGCGGAGGGGGACGCGGGTCATTGCTCGAACTCTCCCATTACCTCAACGGCGCCTGTGAATTCGGGCAGGCCGTCTTCCGCGAAGGCGATCTGATCGACGCGGCCGAATTGGCCCGGCTCCAGCACGTTCAGTTCCAGCTTGTCATAGTTTAGCTGCGCCAAATCACGCAGACGATCCGGGCGGTTCAGATAGGCCCATTCCGCACGCAGAACGGCCAGTTCTTCCTGCATGCGCCCAATCTCGCTTTGCAGCTCATGCGCATTATCCAGAGAAGCCTGTGTTTTGTAGTTTTCCGAGTATGCCCAATAGGCCAGCCCCCATCACAGAAAGCGCGGATAGGATATACAGCAAACTACGCATTACGTTCTGTCCTTAAACACCAAGGGCGGCAAACCAAGCTTCTTGCGATCCGACGGGCCAGCGGGGGCATCTGTGCGGGTGGCCACGCGCAAACGGGCCGACCGGGCACGCGGGTTTTCTTGCAATTCTTCCTTGTCCGGGCCGATGGCCTTGCGCGGAGTCAGTTTGAAGCGCGGGGTTTCTTCTGCGGCTTCCGGCGCATAGCGCGACCCGCCCCCGCCCGAGGACGCACGCGCCTGCAAAAAGCGTTTCACCACGCGGTCTTCCATGGAATGGAAGGTCACCACGGCCAGTTTTCCGCCGGGTTTCAACGCGCGTTCTGCGGCCTCAAGCCCTTCAATCAATTGACCAAATTCGTCATTCACCGCGATGCGGATCGCTTGAAAGCTACGCGTCGCGGGGTGGCTTTGCCCGGGTTTAGAGCGCGGCAGGTTCTTTTCGATTACGTCGGCCAATTGCAGGGTGGTCTCAAACGGTGCCTCGGCGCGTGCTTTCACAATCGCGCGCGCAATCCGGCGCGAGGCCCGTTCTTCGCCGTAGTGATACAAAATATCCGCCAGCGTATCTGCATCTGCTTCATTCACCAGATCAGCGGCCGATGGGCCGGACTGGCTCATCCGCATGTCCAGCGGACCATCTTTCATGAAGGAAAAGCCACGTTCGGCAAGGTCCAACTGCATCGAGCTGACACCCAGATCCAGCACAACCCCGTCCAGGGGCTTGCCCGCAAGCGTATCCATCTCGGAAAACGTGCCTTCGCGCAGCGCCAGTCGGTCGCCATAGTCGCTTGCCCAGCCTACGGCCATGTCAAACACCATCGGATCGCGGTCGATCCCGCAAACCCAATCGGCCCCGGCATCCAACAGTCCACGCGTGTAGCCGCCCGCGCCGAAAGTCCCGTCCGCCCAGTCACCAGAAACAGGCGCGACCGCTTCCAGAAGCGGCCGTAGCAAGACAGGGATATGAGGGCGTTTGCCCGTTGGTTTGTCAGGAGCAGCCGGGTCAGACATCTTAGCCATCCCCCTGCCCGCCCAACAGGGACAGCACATCGAAATCATCCGGCTGTTCGTCCAGCCATTCTTCAGTCTTTGCGACCTCGACCTCTTCATAGGTCTCGGGCTTCCAGATTTGGAACGTGTCACCGGTGGCGATAAAGAACGCTTCTTTGTCCAGCCCGATCTTCTGGCGCAGCTTGGCGGGCAGCACCAAACGGCCAGTTTCGTCCACGGTCGTGGGGAAGGATTGCCCGTTGAACAGACGCTCCAGCATGCGGCGCTCCATCGAGCCGCGCGGCATCTGCGCGATCTGGTCGTCCACTTCATCGATGGCCTCGATCGTGTAGGCTTCCAGATAGTTGCGGCGGTGGTCGCCATATACAATGACAAGATTGGGGTTCAGACCATCGGTCCAATCGGGGTCGCCCGCTTCCAGCACGCGGCGAAACAGGGCCGGGATCGAGACCCTGCCCTTCGTGTCCACCTTATGGTGGCTTTCACCTCTGAACCTGCGTGCCACTTGCGCGGCCCCCTTTAATCAACTGTCCCGCCAACCCTGAATGGGGCTGGAATAAAAACGGCGAATTGATCTGCTGCCACTGACCAATCCGCCGCCTGTCCCGTTTCCGGGGTGCCCAGCTGCGCGCGCCACCTGGGGGGATGTCTGCTCGCGTACGCGCCGGATCTCTTTCGATGGATGAAGCGGGTGCCTGTATGAAACCTGACTTGGGAGTGTCATGAGTCTTACGCCTCTTTATGTCCCGTCCTCATCTTGAATACATGGATAGCTTGGGAATTCATGGGAAGCAATAGTTTTTTGCGGGACTGCAGACAATGCGGCGCAGGGAAAATCGAGTGGATTCAAGTGCAAATGCAGAATCAACAGGAATTTTTCACGCAATGTAGGCTAAGCAAATTACCAATCCACAAGATATAGTGCTGCTAGCGCAGCATAAAACTTTCCCATAAATTCCAAATTTTTTTCACTCTTGCGAGGGGGTGATGCGCTGATTGCGCAATTCAGGCCGTGTTTTACACGCAACCCCAGAGACACCCAGCGCAAAACTCACCAAATCCCACCGCTTCGCCCATGATTTCCCAAAGGCGTCCTACCCCAAACAAAACGCCCAGCGCAATCACTGCGCCGGGCGTCCCAGTGAACCTTTGAACGTGATGTCAGGCGATCCCGCGTGCCACCATATCTTGCGCTAGCTTGGCATAGGCATCAGCCACCGGCCCTTCACCCGCCGCGATGGGCGTTCCACCGTCGCCTGCAAGCCGCACATCCAGAGACAGCGGGATTTCCCCAAGGAAGGGCGCACCGATAGCCACTGCTTCGTCCTTCACCCCGCCATGCCCGAACAGATGCGCCTCGTGACCGCAATTCGGACAGACATAGGCGGACATGTTCTCGACAAGCCCCAAGATCGGCACTTTCACCTTCTCAAACATGTCGATCGCCTTGCGGGCATCCAAAAGCGCAACGTCTTGCGGGGTCGAAACCACGACCGCCCCGGTGATCTGCGATTTCTGCGCCAAGGTCAGCTGCACATCGCCGGTTCCAGGCGGCAGGTCGATCAGCAGCACATCAAGCGGCCCCCACGAGACTTGAAACAGCATCTGCTGCAACGCCCCCATCAGCATCGGCCCGCGCCAGACCACGGCCTCGCGGTCGGACTTCAGCATCAGGCCAATGGACATCATCTTGACCCCATGCGCCATGACCGGGGTCAGCATGTCACCATCAGGGGAACCGGGGCGCTCATTGGTCCCCATCATGCGCGGCTGAGAGGGCCCGAGAATATCCGCATCCAAAAGCCCGACTTTCCGCCCCTGCTTTGCCAGCGCCACGGCAAGGTTTGAACTGAGCGTGGACTTCCCAACGCCCCCTTTGCCCGAGGCAATCGCAACAATCGACTTCACACCCGGGACCGGCATAGGGCCAGCTTGCGGCTTGGGGTGCCCGCCGATCTTCAGGTTAGGCGCAGGCTTTGCAGGCGCGGCACCATGCGCAGTCAGAATGACAGATACGGTTTCAATCCCCGGCAAATCGGCGACGGCGGCTTCGGCCGCACGGCGCTGTGGTTCCAACCCCGCGGCCTGCTCGGGGCGATTGCGCCTCGATTACGAAACGCACCGCAGCCCCGTCGACCGTCAGCGCACGCACCATGTCGCGCGACACAAGATCGCCACCATCCGGCAACGCCACTGCCGACAGCGCGCCCATTATCCCGTCTTTTACA
>LLEO01000002.1_pt1 | contig 61179 bp, 88 predicted proteins | sample 595861 | NCBI WGS metagenome assembly LLEO01 (sample SAMN02919315, study PRJNA255460) | bioreactor metagenome | biome: chemostat; feature: culture 2012_25.1; material: sediment; isolation source: day35 25degC chemostat 2012 inoculated with Wadden Sea sediment taken from... | place: Germany: Bremen ... | reverse complement strand
GGCGCTGTGCGTCTGGCTTGTTTTGCTGAGGCGCAGTCATCGGTTGCACGATGCGTCCTCCACCATCCATGCGCAGAACGCACCGAAGCTCATCCCCTGATGCGCGCCCTGTTCGGGGCGCCAAAGAGGTCGGCGTCATGCCCGGCTGCGTGTTGGTTTCCAAATGATCAGCCCGTCCAGACCGCGGGATTCGTCCCAGCGGAAATCAGTGCGGCTGACACCTCGACAGCCAAGTGCGGTGTGTGCACGCAGGGCATAATCCAGACAGGCGGCTTCGATCTCGGCGGGGATGTTGGCGGGGATTTCGTGGCGCGAACCGCCTTCTGCGTATTTCGCGTCATAGTCATACCAGCCGTCGGTGATGATGTCGGTCACGCCAAGCGCGCGGTCGCCCATCACGGTGGTCGTCAACTCGCGCCCCGGCGCATAGGTTTCCACCATCACGGTTTCGGGCATGGTCGGCGCCAGTTTTGGGGGCGTGTTCGCGCCCTCTTGCACGATGTAAATCCCGACCGAGCTGCCTTCGTTGTAAGGCTTCACCACATAGGGCGGCTCCATCACGTGACGGGCTTGAACCTCGTCCTTGTCGGCTAGAACAGAGGCGACCACGGGAAGACCTGCGGCGCGGAAGGTGTCCTTGGCGCGCTCCTTGTCCATCGCAAGCGAGGATGCCAACACGCCCGAATGGGTGTAAGGGATTTGCAGCCATTCCAGCAGGCCTTGCACGCAGCCATCTTCGCCCCAACGGCCATGCAGCGCGTTAAACACGACGTCCGGTGCTTCAGCTTTCAAACGTTCGGCCAGATCGGGGCCCGCGTCGATTTTCACGACCTCAAAGCCCTCGCCCGAAAGCGCTTTGGCGCATTCCTCGCCCGAGCTGAGCGACACTTCGCGCTCGGCCGATGGACCGCCCATCAAAACGACTACTTTGCTGACGGATGAACCCGACATGCCTGTAATGCCTCGTACCCGGCCGCACTGCGACCCAAATGCTCTGCCGTTTCCGGCGCCAATCCCGTGTAACCACGGTGTCTGTCATGAGGCGTACCGCCCCGAACCGAGATATCGCGCAGTTTTCTGCGTCTGTTTTTCGGTTTTCAGGGCCTGCCCGACCCCTCAATTTCCGACCTTTTTGGCCGTCATTTCCGCGTGTTACGCCCGGTTTATTCTGCCACCGGTTCGCCTACGCGCTTGATTTCCCATTGTAGCTCTATGCCACTGTGTTCGTAAACCTTTTTTCTGACCTCTTCGCCCAGTCCTTCAAGGTCGGCAGCGGTGGCATCACCGGTGTTGGTCAGGAAGTTCGAATGCATCTGGTTCATCTGCGCCCCGCCCCGTGTCGCGCCGCGCATTCCGGCCTCGTCAATCACCTTCCAGGCTTTCAATTCGTGGCTGTCATCCGCCCGCCCCGTGGAGCTGAAGCCCGCCGGATTGCGGAAGGTAGACCCGGCTGTGCGGTCCCTGGTGGGCTGGGTTTCATCGCGCTTGGCGAGCTGGGCCTCCATCCGCGCGGAAAGCTCCTCGGAATCGCCCACTGGGCCTTTCAGGACGGCTTGGGTCACCACCCAACCGTCAGGCAGTTCGCTTTGGCGGTATTGAAACTGCAGGTCATCAGCGGTCAGCGTCACGCGTTCGCCGGCCCGCGTAAGCGCGGTGGCAGATTGAAAAACATCTGCAATATAAGAGCCATAGCAGCCGGCGTTCATGCGAACCGCGCCGCCGATTGCCCCCGGAATAGTGCGCAGGAAGGTTAGGTCCACGCCCTCGGCGGCCGCTTTCTTGGCGACCTGAGCGTCCAGCGCGGCCACACCTGCCGTTACTGTCTGGCCGTCAATCTCGACCCCGTTAAAGCCCCGCCCCATGCGGATCACAACGCCCCGGATGCCGCCATCACGCACGATCAGGTTCGAGCCGACGCCCATCGGAAAAACCGGGATATCTGCGTCCAGTTCAGACAGGAAATGCGCCAGATCATCTTCGTCGGCGGGCATGAACAGCCAGTCGGCCGGGCCACCCACGCGTAGCCATGTCAGCCCGGCAAGTTCCTTGTCGGCCATCAAGCTACCGCGAATGGTGATCTGATCAGGACGGGCCATGTCTTACCTCTTCTTCAGCCAGCGGGGTCAGGTAGATTACTGGCCAGCGTAGGATCGACATCGCGCCCAGCAAGACCAGCAGCCCCACCCACGGGCCGTTCTCGTACATCACGTACCCCAATAGCGGAATGCCCACGGCGATCAAGACGTAAGCCACCCGCCAGTGGTGATCCTTTGACGGCGTCACGCGATCACCTGCGCGACAACCGCCCACAGGCAGGCGAGGATCAGCGACAGCGTCATATGCGTCCGGTCCATTTCCGGGCGAAATACCACAAAGGGCGGCGGAACATCGACAGGAAGGCGGCCAGCCCCAATGCGGCCCAGACCCAGCCATGGGTGGCGCCGATCCACAAGACCAGAAACGGTGCCGAGATCAGCAAGACGATCCCCGGCGGGAACTGCAGTCGCATCGGCAACAGCGCGACGATCGTGGCCGCGATGGCCCAGAGGGCACCGGCGATCAACGACGGGCTCAATGTGTGGCTCCGGTCAGGAAAGATGCGGCCAACGCCGTCAGGGCTCCGATCAGGCCCAGCCACGGCACCCAGACGGCTGTCCTGAACGGAGCGGTGGGCGCTTTCCGTTTCAACGCAATCAGCGCGATGTTCACCACGGCGAACACGATCAACAGCACGGTCGAGGTGACATTCGCCAGCTCGGACACCGGCAAGGCTAAGGCGGCCCCGATCACCCCTGCCCCCAGCAGCACCGTTGCCAGAACGGGCGTGCCAAACCGGGGATGGCGCGATAGAAGATCGACAGAAGCTTTTCCCGCCGCCCAAGGCCGAATAACACGCGTGCGGCCATGACGATCTGCGCCAACACGCCGTTCAGCGCTGTAATCACAGCGATGCCCCCAAGAATGGCTGGCGAGGCCGAGAGGCTGCTTTCCCACACCAGAACCAAAGGCCGGCCCGAGCTTGCCAGCGCATCCACCGGCACCGCACGCACCGCAGCATAAGAGACCAGCGCGTAAAGCAAGGTGGTGACAACCAAGGCAATCAGAATTGCGCGGGGGACAGTGTGCGTGGGGTCTTTGGCTTCTTCCGCCATGTTCACCATGTCTTCAAAGCCTATGAAGCGAAGAACGCCAAGGCAGCGGCCCCTGCCACTCCGGGCCAGTAGATCTCGGGCAATTCAGTCAGCAGGGCAACGGGCGGCGCCGTGAACCCGGCATAGACCACCGCGATCAGGCCCAGCACCTCGACCACCGTGAAGATGGCGGCCAGTGACAGGCTTTCCAACACGCCAATAAGCGCGACGAGGGTCAGGGCAACGCCGATGCCAATGATGGCCCATGCGCTTGGGATGTCGACCAAGGCCGTCAGATACCCCAACGCCCCCCCGCAGAACCGCAGCAGCGGACACGGTGCCCGCAAGCACAATAGCCAAGCCGATCAACACCGCCAAAAGGTGGCTGTTCAGGCCTTTTTCCACATAGGCCGCCTCGCCCGAGGCTTCGGGAATGCGTGAGCTGAGTTCCGCGTAGCTGAGCGCCGAGGGGGCGGCGATTAGGCCCGCCAGAAGAAATGCCAACGGCGCCCAGATCCCGGCCTCGGCCGCCACGGCGCCCACCAGCACATAGATCCCTGCCCCGACCATGACACCGACGCCATACATGGTCAGAAGGCCAAGTCCGAGATTTCGTTTTAGAGGTGCGGGCTTCATGGGGTCACTTGTTGGGGGAATAGCAATAACTCGAGGTGTCGCGCGGCTTTCAAACCAACACGAAACGAAGCCCCGTTCAAGAGAACCCTTGCGTAAAGAGGATCTTACCCCAAGCGTGCCGGCAAGTTGTTTGCCCATGCGCTGATCGTACCCGCGCCCAGACAGACCACCATATCGCCCGGTTGGGTGTGCTCTTTCACCAGCGCCGTCAAAGCGTCTTCGCTTTCGACTGCCATCGCGTGACGGTGGCCGTGGCGCACCAGACCGGCAACCAGATCATCGCGCGAGGCGCCCTCGATCGGGTCTTCTCCGGCGGCAAAAACTTCTGCAATACCAACAACATCCGCCTCATTGAAGCAAGCGCAGAACTCTTCAAACAGGCTATGCAGACGGGGAATAACGGTGGGGTTGGTGGACAGCGATCACGCGGCCCTCGCTCGCTTGGCGGGCGGCTTTCAGGACGGCGGCGATTTCGACCGGGTGGTGGCCGTAGTCGTCGATGATGGTGACGCCGTTTACCTCGCCCACTTTGGTGAAGCGACGGTTCACGCCGCCAAAGCTGGCCAGCGCCGTGCGGATCTCGTCGCGCTTCATCCCCAGATGACGCGAGACCGCAACGGCAGCCAACGCGTTCGAGACGTTGTGGTCCCCCGGCATCGGCAGCGTGCAGCCTTCGATCTTGGTGCCTTCCTGATGAAGCTCGATGTCGAAATGCGCAACGCCCGCCTTATAAGTCAGGTTCACAGCGCGCACGTCCGCCTGTGCGTTGAAGCCATAGGTCACGACGCGACGGTCGGTGACTTTGCCGACCAGCGCCTGCACCTCGGGGTGGTCGGTGCAGCAGACGGCAAGTCCGTAAAACGGGATGTTCGAGACGAAATCGAGGAAGCCCTGGCGAAGCGTGTCAAAGTCGCCCCAATGCTCCATATGCTCGGGGTCGATGTTGGTCACGATCGCAATCGTTGCGGGCAGACGGTTGAAGGTGCCGTCGCTTTCGTCAGCCTCGACCACCATCCATTCGCCCTGCCCCATCCGCGCGTTGGATCCATAGGCGTGGATGATGCCGCCATTGATCACTGTCGGGTCGATATGCCCATGCACCAGCAGTTCGGCCACCATGGTTGTGGTGGTGGTCTTACCGTGCGTGCCCGCAACGGCGATGTTCGATTTCAGGCGCATCAACTCGGCCAACATCTCGGCCCGGCGCACAACCGGCAGGCCACGGGCACGGGCGGTGTCCAGCTCGGGGTTGCCCGGTTTGATGGCCGACGAAATGACAACCACCTCGGCATTCTCAAGGTTCTCGGCACGCTGTCCGATGAAAATCTCAGCCCCAAGCCCCTTCAGTCGGTCGGTGATCTTGGTCTCTTTCAAGTCCGATCCCTGCACCTGATAGCCATGATTCAGCAGCACCTCGGCGATGCCCGACATGCCAATCCCGCCAATGCCCACAAAGTGGATCTTGCCCATTTCGGTGGGAAGCTTGGTGGCTGCTGCGTTCATCTATCTACCTTTCGAATTCATTACTTAGGCCTGCGCGGCCAGATCTTCGACCAGCGCGACCAGCGCGTCCGTAGCATCGGGGCGACCATGGGCCAGTGCGGCGCGGGCCATCTGTTCGGCCCCCTCGGAGTTTTCCAGCACCAGCGCGACCTGTTCGGCGAGGCTATCCGGCGTCAGCATGCTTTCGGGCAGCAGGATCGCAGCGCCCCGCATCCACCAGCCCCCGCGCATTGGCGGTCTGGTGATCATCCGTCGCGGTGGCAGCGGGATCAGGATCGACGGGCGGCCAATGACCGAGATATCCGCGACGGACGAGGCCCCGGCCCGGCTGATCACCAGTTGCGCCTCGGACATCCGGCGGGGGATGTCGTTGAAGAAGCTTTGTACATCGGCGCGGATGCCGTGTTCGGCGTAGAACGCACTCACGCGATCAATGTCTTCCTCACGCGCCTGATGGCTGACCGAGACGTGGCGGCGCAGATGTTCCGGCAGGCTGGCCAAGGCGGCTGGCACATGGTCGGACAGCGCCCCGCGCACCTTGCGAGCCGCCGATCACAAGGACCGACATGGGATAGTCACCCGGCGCGATATAGCCCGCGCCTGACGTGCCATGACAGCGCCGCGGACGGGATTGCCGGTATAGACGCCCTCGACACCTTCGGGTAGGTCGGTGGGCCATGTGCCGCAGGCCACGCGGCTCACGCGGGTGGAAAAGATCGTATTCACACGCCCCAACACGCCGTTCTGTTCGTGGATCATCCGGGGAAGGTTCAAAAGCTTAGCAGCCCCCAATGCGGGGATTGACGGATAGCCGCCAAAGCCCACAACGGCTTTGGGACGGTCACGGCGCATCTTCATGACAGCGCCCAACACACCTACCCCAATGCGGAACGGCACGATTGCTTTCGCCAATATGCCGCCGCGCTGGAAGGTGGCCGACGAGACTTGTTCGATCTCGACCACATGGGGGAAACCACCCGTATAGCGCGCGCCGCGCGCGTCGGTTGACAGCTTCACCCGCCAGCCTTTGCGCAGCATCGCCTCTGCCAAGGCCTGCGCGGGAAACATGTGGCCGCCGGTCCCCCCGGCAGCAATCACAAGAAGCGGTTGGTCTGTCGTCATCTGCCCTGCCTGTTTGCAAATACATCCTGCATCCGGCCCTGCGGCCGCGTGCGGGTAAAGGCCAAAAGCATGCCAAGTGCAATACCCCCAGCGATCAAAGACGAGCCGCCATAGCTGACGAACGGCAAGGTCATGCCTTTCGCGGCAGAAGACGTACCGCCACGCCCATGTTGATCAGTGCCTGCACGCCAAACATGGCGGCAAGGCCCGAACCAGCCAGACGGATAAACGTGTTCCGCTCGCGGATCAGACGCAGGAAGCTGCGCACCACGATGGTGGCGTAAAGCGCGATGATGATCAGGACCAGAAGCAAGCCGTACTCCTCGGCCGCGACGGCAATGATGAAATCGGTATGCGCGTCGGGCAGAGACCACTTCACCTGCCCCTCGCCCACGCCAACGCCAAAGAAACCGCCCTCGCGGATGGCGTTGGTGGCGTATCCCAGCTGAGTGGTCGGATCGACTTCGGGGTTCAGGAAGCCATCAATCCGGCGCGCAAAGTGTTGTGAGTTGTGATAGGCGAAGGTGCCGCCCAGCACGACCAGCCCGGCCGCGCCGACCAAAAGCATAATGGGCGCGCCTGCTAGGAAGTACATCACGCCCCAGCCAAACAGGATCAGGGCCGATTGGCCAAAGTCCGGCTGCATCGCCAGAAACAGCACGATCACCGTGACCAGCCCCTGCAGACATGGCGCGTCCGGGGCGGGCCGTTGATCTCTTGACTGGCCGCCATCAGCCACGCGGCGACGACCACAAAGCCCGGCTTCAGAAACTCAGACGGCTGGACCGAGGCGAAACCGAAGGAATACCAACGCGTGGCGCCCTTGCCGAAATCCGTGCCCAACACCGGCAGCAGCATCACAGCCACCATCGCCACGACAAACCCAAGCACGCCCAGACGGCGCACCATCTGCGGGGTCATCATGGTGAAGGCAAACATGGTGATCAGGGCCATGACCCCAAAGACCAACTGGCGTTCGACATAGTGGAAATAGCCCAGTCCATTGCGCTCGGCCAAGGGGGGCGAGGCCGCCAGCCCCAGAAGAATGCCGATGCCGAAAAGGATCAGGATGCACGAGACCGACCACTTGTCGATCGTGCGCCACCAACGAGGAAGAATGGGATCGCCGCTTTGTGCGGGGACCGCGCCATACACCATCTCAGTCATGAATAACCGCCTGCAATTTGCCTGTACCGCTCGTTATATCCGACCCATCTTTGCGGGTTTTTGGTGCCGGTGTCTGTGCCTTTGCCTATGACCCGTCTTGTGCGAGGTCTTGCGGCAAGAATAAGCGAGTTTCGCCAATATTTCCAGTGAATTTACACGAGCCAGAAAGCCCATCGGCAATCACCCGCTTGGCGACCCGGCGGCGCGGGATTTCGAGCGATCCTTGCCCAAACGCGCCTCGCGCCAGATGATCACAAGACCCGCGGAAATCACGATACCCGCGCCCAGCAGGGTTTGCGTGGTGGGCAGGTCCCCGAAGAAGAGGAACCCGAAGGCCAGCGCGAAGATCATTGACGAATAGTCGAACGGCGCAATCGTCGAGGCCTCGGCATGGGTATATGCAGTGGTCAGCATCAACTGCCCGACCCCGCCCGCAAGCCCTGCAGCCAAAAGCAGCGCAAATTCAGAGCCCGTCGGCCATACCCAGCCAAACGGCAAAGTCAGAAGCGACAGGACGATCGCCGTGAACGAAGCATAGATCACCACGGTCGAGGGCGGATCTACCCCCACCAGCTTGCGCACAAGGATCTTGGCCACCGCGATGAAACAGGCCGCCGTCAACGCCAGCATCGCCCCGAAGGCTCGCAGGTCATCACCCTCGCCCATGCCCTGAAGCTGCGGCCACATGATGATCAACACGCCGAGCAGTCCGGCCAGCACTGCCCCCGATCCGCACCGCGCGCACCTGCTCGCCCAGAAAGATCGCGGCAAGGATTACCGTAATGATCGGCGACGCATAGAGGATCGCGGTGATGTCCGGCAGCGTCAGATACGCCACGGCGGTAAAGTTCAGCCCCATCGCCATCACGCCCACCGTTCCCCGGCTGATATGTCCCCAAAGCTGGGTGGTGCGAAGGGCTGAATGCAATCGCCCCTCGTAAGCCAACCACGCGGCGATCAGTGGCAGGGCAAAGACCGAGCGAAAGAAGACGATCTCGCCGGGGGGCAGATGGCCCGAGGCCGCCTTGATCATGGCCTGCATGGACATGAAGAACGCTACCGATCCGAGCTTCAGAAGTATGCCGCGATTTGGGGTCATACCCCCGCATACGCGCTTGGGCAGCGGGGGGAAAGGGAAACTGTTCTTTGGTCTGGGTCGCGGTGTGGTACGCAGACTTGCCGTATCCCCCTGGGGGATAGGCTGAGCCTATGAAACAGCCACATACTCATGCCAGCCACCCAAAAATCACCGCCCGTCTGAAACGTGCCGATGGGCATCTACGGTCGGTGATCGAAATGATCGAGCAAGGCCGCCCCTGCGTAGACCTTGCCCAGCAATTACAAGCGGTTGAAAGCGCCATCCGCAATGCGAAGCAGGCGCTGATCCATGACCATCTGGATCATTGCCTCGGGGATGAAACCTCCTCGGCGGTCGCGGAACTCAAAGCCATCACCCGGTATTTGTGAGGCGCTGATGTTCGAGGTTCTTGGCAACCGCACCTATCGCAACCTGTTTCTGGCGCAGGTCGTGGCCTTATGGGCACGGGGCTCGCCACCGTCGCGCTGGGGCTTCTGGCCTATGATCTGGCTGGCGAAAACGCGGCGCTGGTTCTGGGCACGATCTTTACGATCAAGATGATCGCCTATGTAGGGCTGGCCCCGATTGCAAGCGCCATGGCGGACCGGGTGAACCGGCGCGTTCTGTTGATCGTGCTGGATCTGATCCGCGCGTCCGTGGTGCTCTGCCTGCCCTTCGCCACAACGCTGTGGCAGGTCTATGGTCTGATCTTCGTGCTGCAAGCGGCCTCGGCCGCGTTTACGCCCACTTTTCAGGCCACCATCCCGGACGTGTTGCCGGATGAAGAACGCTATACCAAGGCGCTGTCGCTGTCCCGGCTGGCCTTTGATCTTGAGAACATCCTGTCTCCCACAATGGCCGCGCTGATCCTGACAATTGCCAGCTATAGCAGCCTGTTTCTGGGCACCACGCTGGGCTTCCTGATCTCGGCCCTGATGGTGATGTCCATCCGCCTGCCCGACCCGAAACCCGCCGCACCGCGGGGCTTTTACGCGCGCACCACACTTGGCATCCGCATCTATCTGGCCACCCCGCGGTTGCGCGGGCTGCTGGGGCTGAACCTTGCCGTGTCCAGCGCGGGCGCGATGGTGTTGGTGACTCGGTGGTGTTGGTGCGCAGTCAGTTGGGGCTGGAGGAAAGCGCCCTCGCCTGGACCATGTTTGCCTTCGGGCTGGGCAGCATGCTGGCGGCAATCGCCCTGCCCCGCATCCTCCACGTCGCCCCTGAACGTCCGCTGATGCTGGCCGGCGCGGGTTTGATGGCCTCCACGCTATTGGGCCTCGGCGCGGTGATCGCAGCCTGGGGGCTGAGCTGGCCCACCCTGTTGATCGCATGGGGGATGATTGGGCTGGGCTATTCGACCGTCCTGACGCCTTCTGGCCGACTGTTGGCCAGATCGGCCCATGCCGAGGACCGCCCGGCGATCTTTGCCGCCCAGTTTGCCCTATCACATGCCTGCTGGCTTCTGACCTATCCATTGTCAGGCTGGCTGTTGACCAAGTTCGGAACCGTGCCGGCGCTGCTGACGCTTGCCGCCCTCGCCCTAACCGGGATCATGGCAGCGCTTCGTTTCTGGCCCGCCGATGACCCGGTCGAGGTCGCCCATACCCATGACAACCTGCCCTTGGACCACCCGCATCTGAAAGGCACCGCCGCCACACCCATGCGCTGGTCATCGACGAGGCGCATCCGCAGTGGGACTCGCACTTCTAACCCGAACGCGCTGGCAGTTCGGGGTTGTGGGCACCACCCCCAAACGCAAAACGCCCCCGAAACCGGGGGCGCTTCACATGATTTTTTTAGCGGTTGTGCTTAGCTGATCATCGTCAGCAGCGTATCCAGCGACTGTTTGGCGTCGCCATAGAACATGCGCGTGTTCTCTTTGAAAAACAGCGGGTTCTCGATGCCCGAATAGCCAGTACCCTGACCACGTTTCGACACGAAGACCTGCTTGGCTTTCCAGCATTCCAGAACCGGCATGCCGGCGATGGGGCTGTTTGGGTCTTCCTGAGCAGCAGGGTTCACGATGTCGTTCGAGCCGATGACGATGGCGACATCCGTTTCCGGGAAGTCGTCGTTGATCTCGTCCATTTCCAGCACGATGTCGTAAGGCACCTTGGCTTCCGCCAGCAGCACGTTCATGTGACCGGGAAGACGGCCAGCAACCGGGTGGATCGCAAAGCGAACGTTCTTGCCCTTGGCGCGCAGACGGCGGGTCAGCTCGGCGACGTTCTGCTGGGCTTGCGCCACAGCCATACCGTAACCGGGGATGATGACCACGCTGTCGGCTTCATCCAGTGCAGCGGCAACACCATCGGCGTCGATGGCGATCTGTTCGCCGTCGATTTCCATCGCGGGACCATCCGCACCACCACCAAAGCCACCAAGGATAACGCTGACGAACGAACGGTTCATCGCCTTACACATGATGTAGGACAGGATCGCACCCGACGAACCAACCAGCGCGCCCACAACGATCAGAAGGTCGTTGCCCAGCGAGAAGCCGATCGCAGCCGCAGCCCAACCCGAGTAGCTGTTCAGCATCGACACAACCACCGGCATGTCGGCGCCGCCGATGCCCATGATCAGGTGATAGCCGATGAACAGCGCCGCAATGGTCAGGATGATCAGCGGCAGGAAGGCTGCCGTGTTCAGGTACCAAATCAGGCAGATGACCGAGAGCGCAGCCGCACCGGCGTTCAGCATGTGACCACCCGGCAGCTTTTCAGCCGACGAGGTTACTTTGCCCGACAGCTTGCCATAGGCGATAACCGACCCGGTGAAGGTCACGGCACCGATCCAGACGCCCAGCGACAGCTCGACCAACAGGATGTTGATCTCGACAGCCGATTTCTTGGCGATCAGCTGACCGAATGCGCCCAGCTCTTTGACGGCATCCTTGCCGATGGCCAGAGCCTCGGCGGCGTTGCCGATCTCGAAATGCGCGTTGAAGCCAACGAACACAGCGGCCAGACCGACCAGCGCGTGCATGCCAGCCACCAGTTCCGGCATCTGGGTCATCTCGACCTTCGATGCCAGCTGATAGCCGATGACGCCACCCGCAGCGATCAGCGGGATCGACAGCCACCACAGACCGGCGCCAGGGCCAATCAGGGTCGCAGCCACCGCCAGCCCCATGCCGACAATGCCATACCATACTGCGCGTTTCGCGCTTTCCTGTCCCGACAGACCGCCAAGGGAGAGGATGAAAAGAACTGCTGCAACAACATATGCAGCCGTGGTGAAACCAAATTCCATGATCCCTACCCCCTTAAGATTTCTGGAACATGGCAAGCATGCGCCGTGTCACGAGGAAGCCACCGAAAATGTTGATCCCGGCCATGAAGACCGAGGCCGCAGCCAGCAGAATAACCAGGAAGCTTCCCGATCCGATCTGCATCAGCGCACCCAGAATGATGATCGACGAAATGGCGTTGGTGACAGCATCAGCGGTGTGTGCAGCGAATGCGAGACGTTCCAGATCACCTGGAAGCCGACGAACACCGCCAGCACGAACACGATGAAGTGCTGCATGAAGCTTGCGGGCGTAAACAGACCAGCAAGCAACATCAGACCACCACCGACCGCAAGCAGAGTGACCTGCTGTTTGGTCTGGGCTTTGAACGCAGCCACTTCAGCGGCGCGTTTTTCTTCCGGTGTCAGTTCCGGCACCACTTCCTTGGGCTTGGCTGCAATGGCCTGCACCTTCGGGGGCGGCGGCGGGAATGTGATCTCGCCTGATGGGTCACGGTCGCGCCACGGATCACGTCATCTTCCATGTCGTGATTGACCACACCGTCTTTTTCAGGCGTCAGGTCAGTCATCATGTGACGGATGTTGTTCGCGTAAAGCGACGAGGACTGAGCCGCCATACGCGACGGGAAGTCGGTATAGCCGATGATGGTCACGCCGTTTTCGGTCACGACCTTCTCGTCCATCACGGTGCCTTCGGCGTTGCCGCCTTTTTCGGCCGCTAGGTCAACGATGACCGAGCCCGGCTTCATCGCGTCGATCATGTCCTTCAACCAAAGCTTGGGGGCTTCGCGGTTGGGGATCAGCGCGGTGGTGATGACGATGTCAACTTCAGGGGCCAGCTCGCGGAACTTGGCCAACTGTGCTTCGCGGAATTCGGGCGAGGACACAGCGGCGTAGCCACCGGTGGCGGCACCGTCCTGCTGTTCTTCTTCGAAGTCCAGATAGACGAACTCGGCGCCCATGGATTCAACCTGCTCGGCCACTTCGGGGCGTACGTCGAACGCATAGGTGATCGCACCCAGCGAGGTCGACGTGCCGATGGCGGCCAGACCGGCAACACCAGCGCCGACAACCAGAACCTTGGCGGGCGGCACTTTACCGGCGGCGGTCACCTGACCAGTGAAGAAGCGGCCAAAGTTGTTCCCGGCTTCGATCACGGCGCGGTAGCCTGCGATGTTTGCCATCGAGGACAGAGCGTCCATTTTCTGCGCGCGCGAAATCCGCGGCACCATTTCCATGGCGATCACGTTTGCGCCGGACTTTTTGGCTTTCTCAAGCCCGTCCTCGTTACCGCCCGGATTGAAGAAGCTGATCAGCGTCTTGTCAGCGGACAGGCGCTTCAGCTCGGTATCGTTCGGCTGACGCACTTTCGCAATGATGTCTGCAGCCTTCCAAAGCGCGGCTGCGGTCTTAACGACCTCGACACCTGCTTCTTTATAAACCGCATCCGAGAACCCAGCAGCCTCACCTGCCTTGGTTTCGATCACGCAGTCATAGCCCAGCTTTTGCAGCATCTTGGCGCTTTCCGGTGTCATTGCGACCCGGTTTTCGCCCTCAAATACTTCCTTGGGTACACCGATTTTCACAGTCTCTTCCTTCTCCCGTCGTGTGCCGAACGAGGGGTCATCCCTCGGCCCCGGCGGTTTCATGGCGCAATCTATACGCATCCGCTGCGCAAGAAGCTATCGTTTCAGCGATCATTGCGACAATATTATTTCAATACGCGACAGCACGTCGCGGCGCAATGCCGCTTTGCAGCAATTCACAGCCAGCGACGTACCGTCGCGGCCCAGTTTTTGAACTCATCGCCAAAGATGGCGGTCAGCCCTTCCTCTTCTCCTATGATGAAGCGTGTCGTGATGATTCTGGTGAAGATGGGCACCAAGATCAAAGCCGGTAGCACATCCCAGCGCAAGACAAGCCCGCCCAAAACCAGCGCGTCGCCCAAATAGATCGGGTTGCGGGTCAGGCGATAGATGCCTGATTTCAGGAATGATGTAGGTGTCTGGCGGGGAATGATCGTAGTGCGCGCGCGCAAGAATTCCCATACGGCCAAACCCATTACCCCCAGCCCGACCGCAACCAGCCCGCTTCCCAACCAGCGCGTCCAGCCAGATCAAAGCCCAGTCCCGGCACGGCGCGATCCAGCCCGAAGGCGACAGCAGCCATCGCCATCAACCAGATGGGCGGCAGATCAACAAGGCGAAGCAGTCGGGACATGACACCAGAAAAGAAAGGGCAGCGTTCCTGCCCTTGTAACAATTCGTCAGATTTATGCAATCACCGACGCAATCAAAACTGATTGCGACATTGGTCTAAAGCGTTTCGGGGTAAACTTGAGGCACAAGTTTGTCGCGAAACGCCCGCAATCAAGCAATCTTGCACTGCGTTTCGGTTTTCTCCTGTATCAGGTTGAAACCGAAACACTTTAATGCGCGGGCTTGATAAATGTACCGTTCCTCAGGTCGCTCATGGCTTGTCGCAGCTCGTCTTTCGTGTTCATGACAATAGGTCCATGCCACGCGACGGGTTCGCGGATCGGAGCACCCGCGACCAGAAGGAAGCGCACGCCATCGGGCCCGGCCTGCACGCGCACCTCGTCACCCGCGCCAAAGCGGATCACGGTCCGGTTGCCCGACAGATCGCGGATGTTGACTTCTTGCCCCATCACCTCTTTCTCAAGAAGCACGCCCTGAGGCGCAGCCGCATCCGCAAACGCCCCTGCCCCTTCGAACACATAGGCAAAAGCCTGACGCCGCGTATCAACCGGCAGGGTCTTGGTGACGCCCGCAGGGATGCTGACATCCAGATACAGCGGATCGGCAGCGATCCCATCAACCGGGCCAGACCGCCCCCAGAATTTCCCAACGATCACGCGCACTTTGGTGCCATCGTCTTCTTCAATCACCGGGATCTCGACCGAAGGCACGTCCTGATAGTTCGGCGCGGTCATTTTCAGGTCACGCGGCAGGTTGGCCCACAGCTGGAACCCATGCATCTGCCCTATCGTGTTCGCGATCGGCATTTCCTGATGCATGATGCCTGATCCGGCGGTCATCCATTGAATGTCGCCTGCACCCAACCGGCCCGTGTTACCAAGGCTGTCCTCGTGTTCGACCTCGCCCGCCAGAACATAGGTAATGGTCTCGATCCCGCGATGGGGATGCCACGGGAATCCCTTTTCCGACAGACGGGGATCGTCGTTGCGGAAATCATCAAACAGTAGGAACGGGTCATAGGCTTTGGGGTCGTGAAAGCCAAAGGCGCGGTGCAGATGCACCCCGGCCCCTTCCAGCGTGGGCTTGGATTGGTCAGCAGAGAGAACTGGGCGAATGGACATGTGAACCTCGCTTCCTTGGCGTTGTGTCTGCCTAGAAACTAGTGATCCGCGCCCAGTCGCACAACTTGCACGACCGAACAGCGATGCGTTGAGAAATGCACAGAGACGGTCCGCGTCACCATAAGCGTGCGATCACGAGGTCGGGCAGTCAGACGCGTTCACCTTCCAGCATGGGAAATCATGCTCGCGGGGGCTGGTCACCGAGACATTCGCAAATTCCGGTTGATAGATCCCGGTCCAACGCCCGGCAAATGTGGGTCGGAACTGCGCGTAGGTTTCCACCACAATCAGATACTCACCATTGTACATATTGGGGACATGGTGGGCCAGCTTGGTGCGCATCGCGTCTCGATCAAAGGTGTTCTTACCATCAGAGGCGTGCGAGTTGGCCACATCCGTGTCGTTCTGAATGTGAAGCACGCGCGTGTTGGTGTCATTACACTTCTCGGCGGGCTCTTTACATTCGACTATCGTCACGCGAACCCAACTGTCCGAAGAGCTTCGGGACATATACGCGAACAGATTGTCCAACCCGTTAAGCGTGGTCTGATCGTAGGCGGGCACCCGCGATAGGTAATCCGCAATTGCATAGTTGGCCTTTAGCGCCAGGCTTTGGTGGCGATAGCTTTCGAAATAGGCATAGGTCGCTTGTAGCCCGAACAGAATGATCGGCAAAATGATGACGCTTTCAACAGTCACCGTGCCAGCATCGGCCCGTGCGAATTCAGCAACCCCGGTTGCAGAACCGGCGCAACAGCCCCCCCTGCCCGCGCGTGGTATCATGCAAGTTCATCATCCTGTCGTCCATCACGGTTCATTTACATAAGTCGACACGGCCGACAGCGCGATCTCGCCATTCGCATCACGCGGCAGGCCCATGACATAAGGCGTCGTGGCGAAGAAGGGACGCTTCAACCAGCACACGCGTAGCAACATCAGGTCGCCTCCGCCACCGGTGCCAAACGCTGGCAACGGCTGCATGGGATCATTCCGGTCGATGCAGGCGATATTCCCCTGCGGCAGGTTCCACGTGGCCTGATTCACAAGGATCAGTTCCACCATCAGATCTTCCGCACAACTGCCTGCAAGAAGTGTCTTTTCACACACCCGAGTTTTGAACTCCTGTGTGTTCTGCGGCCGGCTGATGCCCCAGACGCATTTCGCGCACGGTCATGTCCACGGCACGCTCGAGCAAAACCGAGCGCATCCCCGTAATAGGACAGTTCGAAGGACGTCAGAAACAGCGTCATGAAGAGCGGAAACCAGAGCACGAACTCGATCGTCGCGCTTCCGGTCTGATCACGCCACCACACCTTCTCAGACGCGCGTGCCCTGAATGCGTTTCTGAACCGTGCCATTGGGTGTGTCTCCATACCAGAAACCTTAGGGCAATCCGCCCGTGATTTATGCCCGCCCATGCGCGTCAATGCGTCAGACGCAATCGGTTGATGTCTTCTGCGATGCGGCCAAACACCGTGGAAAGATCAAGGTTGGCATCGACCTTATAGTGCAGACGCTTACCTTCTTTGGTCGAGGCGCAGTTTTGCATGGCATCCGTTGCGGTGTTCGGCGTTTCCATTTCGATTGTATAGATCGTAATACCCGCACGTTTTGCCGCATCGCATTGGTCCAGAAGCCGCTTGTCGATAGAGCGGATCGGATCACCATTCGCATCAACGGATCCGCTGAAGCTACTGTTCGAGATCAGGCGCCCCGGAATCAGGTTGGTGGAATTGTTGCGACGGCTAAACCGAGAATGCTGGGCCAGCTCGAACATCCGCCACGTGTATCCCGCCGCCCAGAAATCTTCCCACGTCATGCGCTCGGTCGTGTCACGCCCGTCTGTCGAACACCTTCTGGTCCCATGCCGGTTCCGATGGCAATGGCGCGCGCCATTTTCGCCGAAGGGAAACCTTTTGATCTGGGAATTCGGCATGCCATTGTTCTGACCGGTTGTCCGTTCGGCTTCATTCGGGTCGAACCACAGATACAAGTCATCATGATCGCTATCCTCGTGAACGCCCTTGTCCAGCACCGAGATCATGCCGGTCTCGGAATTCCGCCAAAACAGCGATGGACCGGTCCGATAGCCATCCGCCAGATGGTGGTGATTGGTGTTCTGACCATCCGTCATCAGGACAACAATCTTTGAAGAAGATGCATCCGATGGGTCCAGCGGCCGATCGGCAAACTCGCGATGCACAAGGCCCTCGCCAATCATGTCCGTGATCACCGGCTCAATCGCATGGTCCAAAAACGCGACTCCCCATTTCATGCCGATGTCGATGGCCGTATCCCCGCTGGCCTGCAGCAATTCAATGCGGGACTTCATATGGGCCGGGCTGTCCTCTAACGCGGACACCTCACGCCAATTATCCGTGTGGCACGACCAATAAGCATCCCAGTTTCGGTGTTCCGAGGCCGGAATCTGGAAGTTCCCCCCACTGCGCGAACTCGACTGATTGTACCTGAAAAACTTTGCGGCCTGCTTCACCGCCGTTTCCGGGGCCACATTCATGTCAACTTTGGGGACGACCGCGGTTTTAGTGAAATCATCGTCATCAAAGGTCACACAATACGCATCTGTCTGGGCATCCTGACGGTCAAACTTCTCAAGGATGCTTGCCCCGACATTCACCTGCGTGGAATACGGCACCAACGACAAAGAGGTCTTCGTATCCTTGATGGAGCAATCATCCCAAGAGGCAGGAGTTGCCGGATTCTTGGGATCACACAGAAGCAGGTTTGAAAACTCGGTCGCCGCGGTCCGAAGCTCCGAGATCTTCGACACGCCGTTCGACGAGTTATCCGCCATCGAGCCCGAGACGTCCACAACCAACGATATCTCGGTTAGCACGTTTGCCTTCGCAGCCCCCCCTCCTGCGGGAATGGGCAGGCTGCTGACACCAACATAGTTCAGGAAAGGCGTGTGGATACTGCTTCTGGCCGTTGCGGTGACGCTTGTTCCATCGAGGGCGACCTTCACCTTGATGTCATCTTCGTTAACGATTCCATCAAGCCCTGCTCGTCTGAAGTAATCCATCACCACTTCTTTGCGGTCGGTCCCCTGATCCGGATGCGCTGCGGCCAGCAGCGCACGGTCCATCGTGGATTGGATTCGGGTTCGGTGCAGTTCGTGGCGCATTAAATCGATGGCCAACCCCGAAAAGATGAGCATTGCCAAAAAGACGAGAAGCGAGAATCCAATCATGGCGCCATCTTCTTGCGCAATGAAGTTCTTCGCGCGCGACAGAACTCTGCCAGCCAGACGCCGCGCATATCTATCCGTTACCATCATACTCTTACCGCTCCGAAACGTGAGCCTTACACTTGCACTCCGGCACTCACCAAAACCACGACTGGGATGCGGCACCCATTCTGAGTACACGCGCGATTTAAATTAGATCATGTGTCATTTTCAAGGCAACCTATGATTGCCGCTGGGGGGGGTTTTACTACTAATGAGTAAAATCGACCAGTTTTGTCCGCGCTTTGCATTCAATTTAAGCGTAAGCTGGTTTTTAATTACGATTTGGAAACATCGCACGCTATATCGCGACCATTCGGTCAGGTATGTTGGGGGTGGTACTTTGGTCAGTTCTTCATAACCTCTGTGTCGTAGTGTCGCAGAAAGAAACGATTCTGCGGCAGTGCAGCAAACCAATGCAAAACCTGTACAGAGGTACAAAATGTCCCTTACGACTGAGCCGAGTTTTCGAGAGTCCGTTGAACTGATGTTCAACCGGGCCGCGTCCCTGATGAACCTGCCATCTGGCCTGGAGGAAAAGATCCGAGTCTGCAATGCGACCTACACGGTCCGTTTTGGCGTGCGTCTACGGGGCGAAATCAAGACGTTCACCGGCTATCGCTCTGTCCATTCAGAGCACATGGAACCCGTAAAAGGTGGCATTCGCTACGCCATCTCTGTGAATCAGGACGAGGTCGAAGCGCTGGCCTCTCTCATGACCTTCAAATGCGCGCTGGTCGAAACCCCGTTTGGCGGCTCCAAAGGCGGGCTGCGCATTGATCCACGAGAGTACGAAGAGCATGAACTGGAGTTGATCACCCGTCGTTTCGCCTATGAGCTGGCCAAGCGCGACCTGATCAACCCGTCGCAAAACGTCCCTGCCCCCGATATGGGTACCGGCGAACGCGAGATGGCCTGGATCGCGGACCAATATGCCCGCATGAACACCACGGATATCAATGCACGGGGCCTGTGTCACTGGTAAGCCGCCCCCATGCGGGCGGGATCGCGGGACGGGTCGAAGCGACAGGGCGCGGCGTGCAATATGCTTTGCGCGAATTCTTCCGCCACCCTGAAGACGTCAAAATTGCCAAATTGGATGGCAAGCTAAAGGACAAACGCATCGTCGTACAAGGGCTGGGCAATGTTGGCTATCACGCCGCCAAGTTCCTGTCGCAAGAAGACGGTTCACGGATCATCGGGATCATCGAGCGCGACGGCGCGTTGTACGACGCCAACGGTCTGGATGTTGAAGCCGTCCACCAGTGGATCGCGGGTCATGGAGGCGTGAAAGGCTTTGCGGACGCGCAATACGTCGAAAACGGAGCGGAACTTCTGGAAATCGAATGCGACATCCTGATCCCGGCCGCGCTTGAAGGCGTGATCAATCTGACCAACGCCGAACGTGTAAAGGCCCCGCTAATTATCGAGCTGCAAACGGCCCGATCACCTCGGGCGCCGACAAGGTTCTGCGCGACAAGGGGACGGTTATCATCTGATCTGTATGCAAACGCGGGCGGTGTAACCGTGTCCTATTTCGAATGGGTCAAGAACCTCAGCCACATCCGCTTTGGCCGCATGCAACGCCGTCAGGAAGAGGCCCGACACCAGCTTGTGGTGGACGAGCTTGAGCGTCTGGATCGCTATCTGGGCGATGCGTGGTCGATGTCACCCGAGTTCAAAGAGAAGTACCTGCGCGGGGCGGACGAGCTGGAACTGGTGCGCTCGGGTCTGGATGACACAATGCGCGTGGCCTATCAGTCCATGCGTGAGGTCTGGCATGCGCGCGACGACGTCGATGACCTGCGGATGGCGGCCTTTATCGTCGCAATCGAACGCATCGCGGCCAGCTATCGCGCAAAAGGCCTGTAAACTCGACAAGACAGAAATGGCCGCCAGATTGGTGGCCATTTTTCCTTCTGCTTTCAGCTTTCTAAAAGACGTTATTGACGCAAAAGCTCGGCTTTTCCGGCATCCTGCAACACCCAGTATTGCAAAGCATCACGAATACCGCGCGCCGCATTGGATCGCCATTCACGCGAAGTAAGAAGCTTGCGGTCCCGCTCGGACGACAGGAAGCCAAGCTCGATCAGGACCGAAGGAATGTCGGCAGCTTTCAAGACTGAAAAACCTGCCTGCATGCGTGGTGTTTTATAGGTCGACCCCGTTGCGCTGTAGATCCCTTCGACAAGACTGTCGGCCAACGCCTCGGCGCGTGGTGCCGTGTCCGCCCGCGCCAAATCCATCAGGACCAGCGCCACCGCATCATCCTGCTGAGACAGATCTACCCCCGCCAGAATGTCACTGCGATCATGACGCTCGGCCAGCTTGCGCGACGCCTCGTCCGAGGCCTCTTTCGACAGGGTATAGACGCTCGCCCCAGTGGCCCTCCCCTGTGCCAATGCATCTGCATGCAAGGACAAAAAGACGTCGGCGCCCGCACGCCGCGCGATCGACACACGTTCTTCCAGAGGCACGAACTCGTCGCGGTCACGGGTCAAGACCACGTTGAAGCCACCGGCGCGCAACAGCTCTTCTTTCAGCTCACGCGCAAAGCTCATCATCAAGTGGGCTTCCACCACACCATCCCGCTCGGCACCCGGATCAATGCCACCATGTCCAGGATCCAACACCACCGTGACCTCCCCAAACCCACGCTGTCGCGTTTTCGGAGATGGCATTGGACGCGCCGGGCGGTCGAACAGGGCATCTTTGGGCGCACCAGCCTTCGCGGCGAAATCGGCAGACGAGACCGCCGCCAATTCAACACGCAGGCGCGCACCCTCGACCCTCTGGGACACGGCCACGGGCTGTTCTTGCGTAGAAAGGCCTGCCGACACCACCTCTAGCGGGGCATTAAGACTGAACACAACGCGCGTCCAACCGGGGCGGAATAGCCCCGCATTTATGTCCGCAAACCAATCGCCTTGCGCCAGAAGATTAGGGATATCAATGCCTTGCCAATCCAGCTCCGAGAAATCCAGAACCAGACGCCGGGGATCGTCCAAGGTAAACACGCGCCACGGCACCGCCTGCGTCATTGGCACCTCGATGGCGACGCCACGCCACCGGTCCTCGAGCGTGACCCCTTCGCCTGCCAGATATGCCAAGCCGCTCAGCGTCGCAGAGGATTGGGTGGGAACCGACAGATAGGTACGTCACCACCCCCTGCCCCGGCAGGCGTTTGGACGGGTGTCTCTGCGCCCGGGCGCGCCTTGGGGTAAAGGGATGTTTCGGGCGCAAACTCGCTGTTGGCTGAGGCCATCACGGGACACAGCACAGCCAGCATGGTGCATGCCAGCCAAGTCTTACATTTGCTTCCAAGCATTTGAACGGTCATCAGTCCCGACTTCTTGCGGCCCGCCTCGCAGACACAGCTTACTGTGCCGCGCGGCCAGCTGAGATGATTTGCTGCATCTGGTCCAGCTCCATGAAGCCGCGCGCCATATTGTCATTCATGACAAAGGCCGGGGTGCCGGTCACTTGCAGACGTTTGCCCAGCTCGCGGTTCTCGGTCAGAATGCGCTGCACTTCGGCCGAGCCCATACCCCGCCGCGATGGCCGCCCCCGTCCAGCTCCAGTCCGTCGGCCAGCTCGACCAGACGCGCTTCGGTCACGTTTCCGCGCAGGGTGATCAGTTCGTTATGCAGGACCTCGTAAGCCTCGGCACCGAATTGCTGCTGAGCAGAAACGGCGAATTGAGCCGACATCAGGCTGGCTTCGCCAAGGATCGGGAACTCTTTCAGAACCAGACGGATATTCCCGTCGGCGGCCAACAAGTCTTGCAGCACCGAATGGGCCTTGCGGCAGAAACCACACTGATAATCGACAAATTCCACAATCGTATAGTCACCATCCGGGTTGCCCATCACATGCGAGAACCCATCGTTGAAGATTGCCTCGGCATTGACCTGGACCAAGGTCTTGTCCTGCTCGACCTGCTCTTGGGCCTGACGCTGCTCCAGGACGGCGAAGACCTCTATCATCACTTCTGGATTGTCCAGAAGATAGGCGCGGATTTCGTCGCGCAGGGCGTTGCGTTCGTCATTCGACAGGTTGGTCAAGTCCAGCGCACTGGCAGGCAGAGACGCAGCGGCTGTCAGGGCCGTCATCATGGTGGCGGTTAGGGCAGCTTTGCGCAGGGAAAAGGGAAAGGGCATGCGATCAGGATCCTGTCTGGGTCCCCCGAGAGGCTTTAATATTCAAAGTTAACTTGGATGTAATCTATGGCGCGCGTGCTGCCAACCATTGCGTCACGTCCAAAGCGGGGATCGGTATCTTCCGGCGCATAGGGCAGCCCTGGCTGCGACACTGGCGAATGCTTGACTTCACCGAACGACACAGGCAGGCAGACGGCATGCTCAGGTACTGCCCTGACCCACCCAATTCCGCTGAGACCGCAAAGAGGCCCAGATGAAAAACTCGACCCGTGGTAACGTTGATCCCTTTATCGTCATGGACGTGATGGAAGCCGCCCGCGCGGCCGAGGCCGAGGGCCGCCCCATCATCCATATGGAGGTCGGTCAGCCGTCGACGCCAGCACCGACAGCAGCACGCGCAGCTTTGGCCGACGCAATGGAAAGTGACGCGCTGGGATACACGGTTGCTCTGGGGGCCTGCCTGCCCTGCGGGGGAAGGCATCGCAAAGCTTTATAAAGATTGGTATAATCTGGATCTGAACCCCGAGCGCGTCGTGGTCACGCCCGGCAGCTCGGGCGCCTTTATCTTGGCCTTCACCGCGCTGTTTGACGCGGGCGATAAGGTTGGTCTGGGCGAACCGGGCTACCCGTCCTATCGCCAAATTTTGAAGGCACTGGACCTGACACCGGTTGGTCTACCCACCAAGCCTGAAAACCGCCTGCAACCGGTGCCGTCCGACATTCCCGACGGGCTTGCCGGGTTGATCACCGCCTCGCCTGCGAACCCGTCGGGCACCATGCTGGACCATGCCGCACTAGAAGGCCTGATCGACACTTGTCGCGCCAAGAACACCAGCTTCATCGCGGACGAGATCTATCACGGTCTGCAATATGAAGGCCGCGCCATTTCGGCGCTGGAAGTCTCAGATGACATCTACGTGATCAACAGCTTCTCGAAGTATTTCTCGATGACCGGGTGGCGCGTGGGCTGGATGGTCGTGCCCGAGGATCACATCCGCACCGTCGAGCGTTTGGCCCAGAACATGTTCATTTGTCCGCCCCATGCCAGCCAGATCGCAGCCCTTGGGGCCCTGAACGCCCGTGACGAGCTGGACGCAAACCTCGCCACCTATCGGACCAACCGCCAGCTGATGCTGGACGAGCTGCCAAAGGCAGGCTTCGACAAGATCGCGCCGCCGGACGGGGCTTTCTACATCTATGCCGATGTCAGCGACCACACCGATGACAGCCGCGCCTTTGCCGCCGAGATCCTCGAGAAAGCCGACATCGCCGTCACCCCAGGCATGGATTTCGACCCGATCCGAGGCCACCAAACCCTGCGCTTCTCCTATGCCCGTTCAACCGAAGATATTCGCGAGGGGTTGATTCGATTGAAGCAGTTCATGGAACAGCGCTGAACACGGTTTACACGCAAAACGTCGCCAATCTTTCCCCGCCTCAACTTTTGATGCGCACGGCGAAACAACGGTTATCAACAAACAGTGATTTCCCTCAGGGAAACGCTCAAAATTTGATCGCCCGCCTTGAAATTGTCGCATTCAAAATTTCTTAAAGAACCCGTCCTAATCTGAGTGACGAATTCGGCCCCGCCGCAGGCACTTTCCCTGCTCGTGAAGACGAAATTCGAACGTCCCGCTCTGTTTGGTGGCAGTGATGAGTTTGGCGCAGAGCACCGAAAGGTTTCGGTCTAAGCGCTTGGTAACGAGTGAAATTCGGGGGTAAGTTGCATGGCAACTTTGGACAATGCTATTTGGCTGACCGGTACGGGTGGGACAGCCGTCGGCGGCACGACCACAATCAACGATGGACCGTATAGTACTGACGTCACAGCGTCCTTCACGGGCAGTTGGGATGCGTCGCAAAGCGGGTATAATGTATCCGAGTTCGGCGCGTTCGGGGTCTCGTCGCCCATCACTGCTGACTATGACTTTTCGACCCCGGTCGAGAACCTGTCCTTCACCATTGACCACGTGAATGACGATGGCGCGTCGACATATGACGACTATTGGACCATCGAAGCCTATGACGCCGACGGCAATCTAATACCGGCCGCCGACGTTATCGCTGGTCTGTCCGGCGTGGATGACGAACTGATCATCACGAACCCAAATGGGACCGTTTCGATTCAGACCGAGGGCACGAACGCCAACGACATCGACGTCAATCTTGCTGGACCGGTCTCGCAGCTTGTTGTGACCTTTGAACCCGGCCCGGATGCACCGCAGACGGGCGGCTCGGGCATTTCTGACCTGACTTTCGATGTCCCCGCCCCGGATACGGATGGCGACGGCGTGCGGGATGATGTTGACCTTGATATCGACGGCGACGGCATCCTGAACGAAGATGAAGGGGGGGGCGATCAAACACTCACGGTCACGTTTGATGGCGACGCCTATTCAGGAACCGAAAACACGTGGGAAATCCTCGATGAAAACGGTGTCGTTGTTGCCCAGGGCGACGTCGCCGGGTCAGGCATTGAGACATGGGATGTCGAGCTTCCGGCGGGCGGCACCTACACGTTTCAAGTGTTGGACAGCTTCGGAGATGGTCTCGGCTGGACCAGCGGAGATTCCAATACGGACGCTGGGTATTCGCTATCGATTGGCGGCGAGGTTGTCCTCGATAGCAACGGCGATCCGATCAGCAGCAGCAGCTATGAGGATTTCGGGTATGAAGCGTCTCATACTTTCGTACTGCCCGCCCCGCCCGATACTGACGGCGACGGAATCGCTGACTATCTCGACCTCGACAGCGACGGCGACGGCATTGCCGATAATATCGAGGCGCAGACCTCGGACGGGTATGTCGCGCCCACTGGCGTCGACAGTGACGGCGATGGTGTGGATGACGCCTATGATGCGACGCCGGCAACTGGCGCTGCCGGATCGAACGGGCTGACTGCGGTCGATACAGATGGCGATGGCGTTCTGGATTTCCTTGATCTGGACAGCGACAATGACGGCATTACCGACAACGTCGAGGGTCAATCGACCGGAGGCTATGTCGCGCCAACTGGGACAGATACCGATGGCGACGGCATTGACGACGCCTACGACACCACCCCCACCACCGGCCACGTCGGGTCGAGCGGCCTGACCCCCGAGGACACGGATCTGGATGGCACAGGTGACTATCGGGATACGGACAGTGACAATGACGGCCTGACCGACGTGGAAGAAGCCGGTCATGGTGTGACCCAAACCGCGATCGACGCGTCGGGCGATGCAGATGGTGACGGCATCAAAGATGTGGTCGATGATGTGTTGGGTTGGGATGTCAATGACGCGGATATTGACGGATCCGGCAATTTCACCTTGCCCGATACGGATGGAGATCTGGGACTTGGCGGCGATCTGGACTATCGCGATGTGATTTGCTTTACGACCGGCAGCCTGATTTTGACGGGTCGGGGCGAGCGTCCGGTTGAAGAGCTGCGCATCGGTGACATGGTCGTTACACGCGATCATGGCCTGCAGCCCATTCGCTGGATGAGCCACACCACCACCGCAGGCGTCGGCCGCTTGGCCCCCATCCGCATTCAGGAAGGGGCGTTTGGCAACCACAGCGCCTGATCGTCTCTCCGCAACACCGCATGGTGTATGAAGGGCCGCAGGCAAGCCTGTTCTTCGCTGAGCCCGAGGTCATGATCCCGGCGGTACATCTGCTGCACAGCGGGTGCGCGACGCAGACAGACGTGGACAGCGTGACGTATTTCCACATCATGTTCGACGCGCATCAGGTGATCTTCGCCAACGGCGCCGCGACGGAAAGTTTCCATCCCGGTCATCAGGGTCTGAAGGCTGTTGACGCCGCCGCACGTGACGAACTGTTCACGCTGTTCCCAGAGCTACGCAGCGAGCCGCGTCAGTACGGCGATACGGCCCGCATGGTTCTGAAAAAGCACGAGGCCCGCGTTTTGGATCTGACACGCTGAGCTTCGCCAGATGATCGTTAGAAGGGCCCCACTTTGCTGGGGCCCTTCGGCGTTCAGAGGATCCCGTAGGCGCGTTGAACCGCGCAGGTACATTTCGATCGCTGCGATCTCGGCAGGTGTCACTGGGAAGTGGTCACGCGGATTTGTCCGCCACCCATGCCCGCACCGCGTCCCCGAACGCCGTGAACAACACGCGCGAGACCGGATCCTCGGCAGCGCGGTATTCCGGGTGCCATTGCACTGAAAGTGTAAAGCCCGGCGCATCCTTGATTACGATGGCCTCGGGCGTGCCGTCATCTGCATGGCCTTCGATGATCACACGCGGGCCAGAGGTCTTGATCCCCTGCCCGTGCAACGTGTTGGTCCGCACCGTTTCGCCCAGCAGATCGCAGAACACACCGCCTTTGTCGAAATGTACGTCGTGACGAATGGCGAATTTTTCTTCAAGCGTCCCATCCGGCGGCATTCGGTGGTTCATCCGCCCCGGAAGCTCGCGAATTTCGGGGTAAAGCGAGCCGCCCATGGCGACGTTCACCTCTTGAAAGCCCCGGCAAATCCCGAAAAAAGGCTGGCCGCGATCGACGCAGGCGCGGATCAGCGGCAGCGTGATCGCGTCGCGACAGCGGTCAAACTCGCCATGCGCTTCGGTTTCATCTTCGCCATACTCTTCGGGGTGCACATTCGGCCGACCGCCGGTGAACAGGAACCCATCACAGGTTTCCAGCAGCTCGTCGACTGTAACAAAGCGCGGATCCGTCGGAACGATCAGGGGCAGACAGCCCGAGACCTGTGACACCGCCTCGGAATTCATCGTGCCGCCCGCATGGGTCGGATAGTTGTCATTCAACAAATAGGAATTGCCGATGATGCCAACGATAGGGCGTTTCATGTCTGCTCCGACGCTTGTGATGTATTCATTTCCCGGAACGTAAAACAGCGCAAAGGGAAGTTCAAACCCCTTGCGCTGTCTCTTAACTGTCTGTGATCACGGGTGATCAGCCGTCTGCGGTCAACCCAACGGACTTGATCCCGACCGATCCAGCTTCAAGGTCGTTTTCCGAGGTGTCGCCGGTGACCCCAACAGCGCCGATCACTTCGCCTGAATCATTGCGCACCAGAATGCCACCCGGCACGGGTATCAGCTTGCCTTCGTAGGCAGCGCCGGCGGCTGCGATGAAATAGGCTTGAGCCTCGGCGCGGTCGCGTTGTGCGGTGCCCCCGATCCCCAGCATGACCGAGCCATAGGCCTTACCACGCGCGATATCGAACCGGCCCCGGAGGCGCCCCGTCCGCGCGCTCGAAGGCCAGCACATGACCGCCAGCGTCAACGACGACCACAGACAGCGGCTTCATGCCCTTTTCGCGGCCATAGGCCATCGTGTCGTGAATGATGACGCGGGCTGCGTCCAAAGTGATCCTGTTCATTTCTTCCCTCAAGCCTCTGCTTTCTTTTCCAAGCGACGTGCGTGCAGCACAGGCTCAGTATAACCGGACGGCTGCACACGGCCCTTGTACACAAGGTCGCAGGCGGCATGAAATGCAACGCCATCGAAGCCCGGAGCCATCGGTTGATAGCTTGGATCGTCCGCGTTCTGCGCATCGACCTTCACGGCCATCTTACGCAGAGCGGCCATGACCTCGTCTTCCGAGACCACACCATGGTGCAGCCAGTTCGCCAGCGCCTGAGAAGAAATCCGGCAGGTCGCGCGATCCTCCATCAGGCCAACGTCGTGAATGTCGGGCACTTTCGAGCAACCAACGCCCGCATCCACCCAGCGCACCACATAGCCCAGAATGCCCTGGGCGTTGTTTTCGATCTCTTCGCGGATCTCGTCCTCGGACCAATTCACACCCGCAGCGACCGGGATCGTCAGCAAGTCTTCCAAGGTGCCGCGGGCGCCGCCTTCGAGCAGTTCTTCCTGACGCGCCAGCACGTCCACTTGGTGATAATGCGTGGCGTGCAGGGTCGCAGCGGTGGGGCTAGGAACCCATGCACAGTTTGCACCCGACATCGGGTGACCGATTTTCTGATCCAGCATATCTGCCATCCGATCCGGCGCGGCCCACATGCCTTTGCCGATCTGCGCCCGGCCCTTCAAGCCACACGCCAGACCGATATCCACGTTGCGATCCTCGTATGAGGCAATCCACGCGGCGTTTTTCATCTCGCCCTTACGGATCATCGGCCTGCTTCCATCGAGGTGTGAATTTCATCCCCGGTGCGGTCAAGAAAACCTGTATTGATGAAGGCCACGCGATGTTTGGCGGCGCGGATGCATTCCTTCAGGTTGACCGAGGTGCGGCGTTCTTCATCCATGATGCCCAGCTTCACGGTGTGACGCGGCAGGCCCAACAGCTCTTCAACCCGGTCAAAGATCTCGTCCGCGAAGGCGACCTCTTCCGGGCCGTGCATCTTGGGCTTCACGACGTAAACCGATCCAGTGACCGAGTTACCGCTCTCGCGCTTCAGATCGTGCATGGCGCAGAGCGTCGTAACCACGGCATCCATCAGCTTCGGGCACTTCCGAGCCATCGGGCAGCAGGATCGCCGGGTTGGTCATCAGGTGCCCCACATTGCGCACCAGCATCAGGGCGCGGCCTTTCAACGTCACCTCGCCATCCGGACCGTCAAATGTCAGGTCGTCGTTCAGTGCACGGGTGTGGGTTTTGCCGCCCTTCGTGACGTCTTCGGTGAGCGACCCGTCCATCAGCCCCAACCAGTTGCTATAAGCCAACACCTTGTCGTCAGCATCCACGGCAGCGACACTGTCTTCGCAATCCATAATGGCCGACATCGCGCTTTCCAGCCGAACGTCTGACAGTCCCAATGGATCCGATGCACCGATTTCGGTCGTGTCATCGAACTCAAGAACGACCTTCAAGCCATTGTTTTCATAATAGAACAGCTTCTCACGGCTACCCAAAAACTGACCGGGATTTGCCAAGGCAGGCGGCGTGTTTCCGATGCGCATGGCCTCGGCCCAGCTGCCATCTGCCAGCGGCAACACGCCATCCAGAAAGCTTTTGGCCGCTGCGATCACACGTGCACCACGGGCCGGGTTATAACCTTTCCCTTCGGCAGATCACCCAACGCATCGGTACCATAGAGCGCGTCATAGAGGCTGCCCCAACGCGCATTCGCCGCGTTCAGCGCATAGCGTGCATTCATAATCGGCACCACAAGCTGCGGACCGGGGATCAGGGCAATCTCGGGGTCGGTGTTTTCGGTCTCGATCGCAAATTCCGGACCTTCCGGCACCAGATATCCGATCTCTTCCAGAAAGGCACGATAAGCAGCGGCATCGTGGGGCTGGCCTGCGCGGGCCTTGTGCCAGTCATCCAACTGGCGCTGGAGCTGCGCGCGTTTTTCAAGCAGAGCGCGGTTCTTTGGGGCCAGATCGTTCAGGATCTGCGCAAAGCCCTTCCAGAAATCGTCATAGCGCAGCGCCGTTCCTGCCAACGCGCGTGTTTCCAGAAAGCGGCCCAGTTCACGATGAACCTGAAGCCCTGCCCGTTCGATATAGTCGCTCATGTCGAAACCCTTCGTATACCTCTGCATGCATCCGTAGAGTTTCCGATACGAAACCGATGCGCAAGTGGGTTTATTTTGACCTCGGTTAAGCAAAGCTTGACTGAGGCCTGACCGGCTGACGTCTGGACGGGCTTGCAGCCCTGCTGCCACGCGCCTAGATTTCGGGTCTGGACTCATGCCCGAAGGATTTCTGATGAAAGACGCAAGCCCCCAACCGATCTATCTGGCCGACTATACGCCCCCTGCTTACCTGATCGACGGGGGTCGAACTGGTGTTTCACCTTCACCCCACAGCAACGCGGGGTGGTGTCGACAATCCGGTTCAGGCCGAACCCGGACGCGGCTTCCAAGGAGTTTTTCCTGCATGGCGAAGGGCTTACCCTGATCCGCGCCGCGATTGACGGCACCGATATCACGCCCGACCTAGTCGAAGGCGGCTTGAAAGCAGACGCGCCTGACGCGCCCTTCGTCTGGGAGGCCGAGGTCGAAATCAGCCCCGAAACCAACACCGCTTTGGAAGGGCTTTACATGTCGAACGGCATGTATTGCACCCAGTGCGAGGCCGAGGCTTTCGCCGCATCACCTATTACCCCGATCGCCCGGACGTGATGGCCCCCTTCAAGGTGCGCATTGAAGGCAGCGAACCCGTGATGTTGTCCAACGGCAACCCGGTCGCGTCTGGCGATGGCTGGGCCGAATGGGACGACCCGTGGCCCAAGCCCGCCTATCTGTTCGCGCTGGTCGCGGGCGATCTGGTGGCCCGCGATGACAGTTTCACCACTATGTCCGGCAAGGACGTGGACCTGAAACTCTGGGTCCGCCCGGGTGACGAGGGCAAGACCGCATTTGGGGATGCAAGCGCTGAAGGACTCGATGAAATGGGATGAAGAGGTTTACGGGGCGCGAATACGACCTCGACATCTTCCAGATCGTTGCCGTGTCAGATTTCAACATGGGCGCGATGGAGAACAAGGGGCTGAACATCTTCAACACCTCAGCGGTTCTGGCCAGCCCCGAGACGTCGACGGACGCAAATTTCGAGCGGATCGAGGCGATCATTGCGCATGAGTATTTCCACAACTGGACCGGCAACCGCATCACCTGCCGCGACTGGTTCCAGCTGAGCCTGAAGGAAGGGGCTGACCGTGTTCCGCGATCAGCAATTCTCGGGTGATATGCGCTCGGAAGCGGTGTGCCGGATCAACGATGTGTCAGCTTTGCGCGGACGACAGTTCCGCGAAGACAATGGCCCGCTAGCGCACCAAGTGCAGCCCGACAGCTTTGTCGAGATCAACAATTTCTACACGGCCACGATCTATGAAAAAGGGGCCGAACTGATCCGTATGTTGCGGGTTCTGGTGGGCGATGACGCCTATGACAAAGCGCTGGATCTGTATTTCACCCGCCACGATGGCGAGGCCGCGACGATCGAGGATTGGGTGAAGGTCTTTGAAGACAGCACCGGGCGCGATCTGACGCAGTTCCGCCGCTGGTACAAACAGGCCGGTACGCCGCGCGTCGCCGTGTCGGAGGACTGGGCCGATGGCACCTATACGTTGACGCTCAAACAATCGACGCCTCCGACCCCCGGCCAGGACGAGAAACTGCCGCAGCACATTCCGCTGGCCGTGGGCCTTCTGGGTCCGAATGGCGACGAGGTACAGCCGACGCAGATCCTTGAAATGACCGAGGCCGAGCAAAGCTTCACCTTCGAAGGGCTGGCCGCGAAGCCCACGCCCTCGATCCTGCGCCACTTCTCGCGCCGGTGATTTTGGAGCGCGAGACCTCGGCCCAGGAACGCGCCTTCCTGCTGGCCCATGACACCGACCCGTTCAACAAGTGGGAATCCGGCCGGACGCTGGCCCGGGACGTGTTGATCGCACTGATCACTGGCGAGGACGTCCCGCTGGATGACTATCTACATGCCATCGCGGTGATGCTGCGCGACGACAGCCTTGATCCTGCCTTCCGTGCGCTGACCCTTGGCCTACCCGGTCAGGACGATCTGGCGCAGACCTTGTATGACGCGGGCGTTACCCCCGATCCGATGAAAATCTACCGCGCCAAGCAGACGTTGTGGCAAGCAATGGCCGAGCATCTGCAGGACCTTCTGCCCCGCCTAATGGCGGAAATGGAGGTGACCGAGCCGTTCCAACCGAATGCCGAGCAAGCGGGCAAGCGCGCGCTGGGGCTGGGCCTGATGAACCTTCTGAACCGTCTGGATGGCGGCGCAGCGGCGCAGGCGCTTTATGACCGGGCCGACAACATGACGCTTCGCTTGGGCGCGCTGGGGCTTTTGTTGCAGGCCCAGAAAGGCGATGCGGCGCTGGCAGATTTCCGGGCACAGTTCGAAGCGGACGAACTGGTCATGGACAAGTGGTTCGCCATGCAGGTGACCCCACGCGGCCCCAGAAGAGACCGCCAAGATCGTCGCCAAACTGACCGAAGACAGCGCCTTCAACTGGAAAAACCCGAACCGCTTCCGCGCGGTGTTTGGCGCGTTCATCATGAACCCGGCGGGGTTCCACAACGCGTCTGGCGCGGGCTACAAACTGTTTGCCGATTGGCTGATCAAACTGGACCCGGTGAACCCGCAAATCACGGCGCGCATGTCCTCGGGCTTCGAGACATGGCGGCGATACGATGCCGACCGTCAGGCCATGATGAAAACCCAGATCGAGCGGGTGCTGGCGACGGACGGCCTGAGCCGTGACAGTCAGGAAATGCTGGGGCGCATTCTGAACGGATAAGCCAAAAGGGCGGGAAGAACTCCCGCCCTTTTCTTTTCAAGCGGCCCTAGGACCAATCTAGGGAGCATTCGAACTGGCTTACCCAACCGAGCAGTAGTTCTGCTCGCGGACCCATTCGCGCATTTGTTCGCGCTTGCGTTTCGAATGGAACGGGCCCCAGTCAGCTGCCACGCCCTTCATCCCGCGTGAAACCACGTTGTCACGCGGTACGGTCACGGCCATGATACGCACGGCGCAGCTGAGGTTCATCGCGCCATTTTTCAGCGCCTCACCCGAGCGCGCTTCGCAGCCATAGCCGCGTGCGGTTGCGGGCAGGATCTGCACCAGACCGTACCATTTGCCGCCACCGCCGACAGCGGACTGGCGCCATGTGCTTTCATAGAAGGATAGCGTGGATAGAAGGCCCGCCCAGAACGCGTTGCGCCCCGCGGTGTCCTGATTTTCGTAATCCGGGCACCACTCGGCGATATCTGCTGGCACGACTTCCGCCAGCACAGTTCCGTGATTTTCCAATGCAGCGATGGTCGCATCGGTCCAGGCTTTCGCCTGCGGCTTCTCATCCCATTGCATGGTTAGTACCGGCTGACGCGCGGCGCGCGTGCCAAAAAAATCTTCGGCCATAACGGTGTCCGACAGCATCACTGTCGCCACAAGGCCCATCAGAATCCGTTTCATTTTTCCCACCTACGTTTTGTACAGACGTTCCCCCCGGTGTCTGATCAGGGGCAAATAGGACGGTTGCTTGCGTATTGCAACACTTTTTTCGCCGCAGTGCAGCAATGGGCTATGATTTGCCGATATGCCTTATTTGCAAGGCTGGTATGCACTTTGGTTCACGCGTGTAATAAATTGAACGCTGTCGGCAGGTTAGCCTTTCTTCTGCAGTGCAGCATTTCCTCATCGCACTCCCAAGCCCCATCCTTGTCGACGCGCCTGCCCTCTTGCCCCTTGCCGTCACCTCAACTAGAACCCGGACAGGTTTTGACACTTGGGAAAACACACATGCTTGATCATCTCGCCTATGAAAGCCCGCAGCCGAAAGTGATTGCAGGGGCGAAGGACGACTGGGAACTGGTCATCGGGATGGAAATCCACGCTCAGGTCAGCTCGAATGCGAAGCTGTTTTCGGGCGCATCGACCAAGTTCGGGGCCGAGCCGAACTCGAACGTGGCTTTCGTGGACAGCGCCATGCCCGGCATGCTGCCCGTGATCAACGAATATTGTGTGGAACAGGCTGTGCGCACCGGTCTGGGCCTGAATGCCGAGATCAACCTGTTCTCGGCCTTTGACCGTAAAAACTATTTCTATCCGGATCTGCCGCAGGGCTATCAGATCTCGCAGCTTTACCATCCCATTGTGGGCGAAGGCGAAGTGATCGTGGATATGGGTCCGGGTGTCGCCCGCAAGGTGCGGATCGAGCGTATTCACCTAGAGCAGGACGCCGGTAAATCCGTGCACGACATGGACCCCAACATGTCCTTTGTCGACCTGAACCGTACCGGTGTCGCGCTGATGGAGATCGTTTCGCGCCCCGACATTCGTGGCCCCGAAGAAGCTGCTGCCTATGTCACCAAGATGCGCCAGTTGCTGCGCTATCTGGCACCTGTGATGGCAACATGCAGAACGGCAACATGCGCGCGGATGTGAACGTGTCCGTTTGTCGCCCCGGCCAGTACGAGAAATACATGGAAACGCAAGATTTCGGCCATCTGGCACGCGGTGCGAGATCAAGAACATGAACTCGATGCGCTTCATTCAGGCCGCGATTGACTTCGAGGCCCGTCGCCAGATCGCCATTCTGGAAGATGGTGGCGAAGTGGTGCAGGAAACGCGCCTGTATGACGCGGACAAGAACGAAACACGTTCGATGCGATCGAAAGAAGAAGCACACGACTATCGCTACTTCCCCTGCCCCGATCTGCTGCCGCTAGAGATCGAGCAGGAGTGGGTGGACGACATCGCCAAGACTCTGCCCGAGCTGCCGGACCAGAAAAAGGCCCGCTTCGTGACCGAATTCGGTCTGTCGGAATATGACGCCGACGTGCTGACTGCCGAAGCTGAGAATGCTGCCTTCTTTGAGGCCGTAGCCGAGGGCAATGACGGCAAGCTGGCCGCCAACTGGGTGATCAACGAACTGTTTGGCCGCCTGAAGAAAGAAGATCACGCGATCACCGAAAGCCCGGTTAGCCCGACGCAACTGGGTGGCATCATCAAGCTGATCGCCAAGGGCGACATCTCGGGCAAGATCGCCAAGGACCTGTTCGAGATCGTCTATACCGAAGGTGGCGACCCGGCCGAGATCGTGGAAGCCCGTGGCATGAAGCAGGTGACGGATACGGGCGCCATCGAAGCCGCCGTGGACGAGGTGATCGCCGCCAACCCCGCTCAGGTCGAGAAAGCCAAACAGAACCCGAAACTGGTCGGTTTCTTCGTCGGTCAGGTGATGAAAGCCACCGGTGGCAAGGCCAACCCGAAGGCGGTAAACGAAATCGTGACGGCCAAACTGGGCCTCTGATTTCAAACGACAATTTGTGATGAAGGCCCCTATCAAGGGGCCTTTGCCATTTCTCTAACCCGCGAATGCGCGAACACACGGGTGATAAGATGACGGAACAGAATATGGAACGCCGGTCAGAGCTTTTGATGCCTGCGGGCAACTTGCGAAAGCTGAAAATGGCCGTGCTGTATGGCGCGGACGCTGTCTATCTGGGGACGCCAGATATGTCGCTGCGCACGAAGTCGCAGTTTTCACTAGAAGACGTGATCGAGGGGGTCGAATTCTGCCACGCCCATGGTCGTCGCGCCTATCTGACGCTGAACCTGTTCAGCCACAACAAAGACATCCCAAAGCTGGACGAATATATCGACACGGTGCGTAAGGTGAAACCCGATGGGTTGATCATCGCGGACCCGGGCGTATTCCAATACGTGCGCACCCGCGCGCCGGAACTGCCCCTGCACATCTCGACCCAAGCCAACGTGTGCTCGTGGTTGTCTGTAAAATTCTGGGAAGATCAGGGCGCGGAACTGGTCGTGCTGGCCCGCGAAGTGTCCTACCCCGAGTTGGTGGAAATTCGTGAAGAATGCCCGGATGTAATGCTGGAAGCCTTCGTCCACGGTGCAATGTGCATGACCTATTCCGGTCGCTGCCTACTGTCCAACTTCATGGCCGAGCGTGGCGCGAACCAAGGCAACTGCGCGAACTCGTGCCGTTGGAACTATGGTGTTCGGATGCGTCTGAAGGACGGCACGATCGAAGACCTGAACATCACCGAAGACAACGCCGATATGTTCGAATTCCTGCTGGAAGAAGGCTGCCGCCCCGGTGAATTCATGCCGATCGAGGAAGATGGGCGTGGGTCTTACATCCTGAACTCGCGCGATCTGTGCATTATGCCGAAGCTGGACGAATACCTGAAGATCGGTGTCGACAGTCTGAAGGTCGAGGGCCGCGGTAAATCGGAATATTACTGCGCCATCGTCGCCCGCGCCTATCGCATGGCGATTGATGACTATTACGCAGACCCGGAGAACTGGGACCCGAAGCCCTATATGCGCGAGCTTGAGGCCGTCGGGAACCGTGGTTACACGCTGGCCTTCCACGAGGGTCGCCTGACCAACTATGCCCATGATTACGAGCACACCGCCTCGCTGGCGCAGTGGGGAATATGCAGGCGTTGTAACGGATGTGACCGAGGACGCGTTCCTGGTCGAAGTGAAGAACAAACTGGAAGCCGGTGAGGTGCTGGAATTCATCTCGCCCATCGCGCGCGAGACAGTTTTGCTGCGGATGTACGAGTTCGAGGACTACCACAAGGGCGACATCAAAGACGTCGTCCATGGCAGCACCAAAACCACCATCCGCGCGCCGTTTGCGCTGTTCGATCACGAGGATCTGGACGATCTGAAAGCCCGCTTCCCGGCCTTCACCGTGTTGCGCAAGGAAAAGGCGCTGACGGATGAGCAATGGAAGCGCATCCGCTTTGACAAGCTGACACAAGGGCTTGAAATGACCGGGAAAGAGAACCCGAAAGCCTATGAAAAACGCCGCGATGATCTGGCGGACGCGATTGCCGAAGATGGCCGCGAAACCCGCCTGAAAACCAACCGCGTGGGCACCGATGGCTGCTGTGGTAAGGGCTGCAACGGCTGCCTGATCTTCTGGCAAGGCGATGAGTACGCCCGCGCCCGCGAAGTGCTTTTGAAGCGCAAGCAAGGCGAACAGCTGACCCCGAGCCGAGGCAGCAGCCCTGAAGCAAGACGCCCCGCCACGCCTGGTGGGCTGATGCAACCGGGGCAATCCGCCAACCGTGCCCTCACCTCTTGGCCCATGCGCCGAAAACCGTCTATACGGCGTTAAGCCGGACAAACTAAAAAGGTCAGTCATGACGAGTTACGAATACCAAGTGATCCCCGCTCCGCGCAAAGGTAAGAAAGCCCGCGGTGTAAAAGGGTCCGAGGCCCGTTTTGCCCCTTGCCATTCAGGATGTGCTGAACGAGGCCAGCGCAGACGGGTGGGAGTATCTGCGCACCGATACGCTGCCCAGCGAAGAACGCTCGGGGCTGACGGGGCGCGCCACAGTGTATCAGAACATGCTGGTGTTCCGCCGCCCTGCCGAGGAGCAGACCGACGAGCAAGCCGCAGATGCGGATTTTGCTGCCGTGACGGCGGTCGCCGATGAGGCTGTCGAAGAAAACAACGCGCCCGCCCTGCCTTCTGCCACTGAGGCCAACGAGGCTGGCGACGCGGCCCCCAGCGTGGGACGTGACGAGCGTTAAGCCAAAGGCCTAGCCAGAGATATCAAGCGCCAGGGCGTGGATCTCGGATACAAGATCCGCGCCAAGGGCTTTGTGCACGGCGCGATGGCGTGCGATGCGGGACATGTCGGCAAAACTTGGCGCACGGATGATCACGCGAAAATGGCTTTCGCCACCGTCCTGATAACCCGCATGACCGCGATGCTGTTCGCTTTCATCAATGACTTCAAGATGTTCCGGGGCAAACGCGTCGCTCAGCGCCTGATGAATTCGTTCCGTCCTGTTCATTTCTTCGCAGTTCCCTCTTCAATCCCGGTGAAAAAGCACTAAACTCTCGGGTCCGAGTCGAAAAGAGTAGATTAAGATGCCCAACGACGATCCTTTTGGTTTTGACATGTCGGTCTCAGCGGCCAAGAAACGCAATCCGCGCGGCAAGCGTGGGATGTCAGGCGCGTTCGAGACCTCGAAACGTGTGTGTGAACATGACGGCTGTAAAGAGGCCGGCCAATACCGCGCGCCTCGCTCGCCGGATCATCTGGACGAGTTCAAATGGTTCTGCAAAGACCACGTGCGCGAATATAATCTGAAGTGGAATTTCTTTGACGGGGCCACCGAAGATGAGATGAACGCGCAGGCCGACAAGGATCGCGTTTGGGAACGCGAGACCAAGCCCTTCGGCACCAAGGACGAACAGCGCGCCTGGGCCCGTCTGGGCGTTGACGATCCGCATCAGGTTCTGGGCGCCAACGCCACGCAGAACCCCGGAAAGTCGATCACCGGCACCCGCAAACTGCCCCCCACCGAGCGTCGCGCCATCGACATTCTGGAAGCCAAGGACCACTGGACCAAGGCCGAGATCCGCAAGTCCTATAAGAAGCTGATCAAGGTACTGCACCCGGATATGAACGGCGGCGACCGGTCTCTGGAAGAGCAACTGCAAGAGGTTCGCTGGGCCTGGGATCAGATCAAGGAAAGCCGCAGCTTTAAGTAGCGCCTTAGGCGGCGCTTCCTCAACGGATGCGCCTATATATGTTGGAGGGGGCCGGCAAGGCCCCTTCAAGCTGGCTTCATATTGACCATTTGGCCAGACCAGACACGCAACGTCATTAGGGCCAGCTTTGCCCCGGGTCACCTTTTCCCACCCCTTCCCCTTGCACGCTCCGCGCGCATCGGGCATCACAGGCGCAACAACGTGCAATAGGCGCGCAATGCGGCGTGCGACAGAAGGATCCTCCACATGGCAGACGGCACCCTGGATATGAACGCGAAACCGACCGAGGACATCTCGGTACGTGAAGTTTTCGGCATCGACAGCGACATGATGGTCAAAGGCTTTGCCGAGCGCACCAGCCGTGTGCCTGAAATTGACAGCACCTATAAGTTCGACCCCGACACCACGCTGGCCATTCTGGCGGGTTTCTCGCACAACCGCCGGGTGATGGTTCAGGGCTATCACGGCACGGGGAAATCGACCCATATCGAACAGGTGGCGGCCCGTCTGAACTGGCCCGCCGTGCGTGTGAACCTCGACAGCCACATCAGCCGGATCGACCTGATCGGTAAGGACGCGATCAAGCTGAAAGACGGCATGCAGGTGACCGAATTCCAGGAAGGCATTCTGCCTTGGGCGCTGCGCAACCCGACTGCGATTGTGTTCGACGAATACGATGCAGGCCGTGCGGACGTAATGTTCGTCATCCAGCGTGTGTTGGAGCATGACGGCAAGCTGACCCTTCTGGACCAGAACGAGGTCATCACCCCCCACCCGTCCTTCCGCCTGTTCGCCACCGCGAACACCGTGGGTCTGGGTGACACGACGGGGCTGTATCACGGCGTGCAGCAGATCAACCAAGCCAGATGGACCGCTGGTCGCTTGTCGCCACGCTGAACTATCTGTCACATGACGCGGAAACCAACATCGTGCTGGCGAAAAACCCGTTCCTGAACACCGAACATGGCCGCCAGACCGTCAGCCAGATGGTCACCGTCGCGGACCTGACCCGTACGGCCTTTATGAACGGCGATTTGTCCACCGTGATGAGCCCGCGGACCGTGATCAACTGGGCGCAAAACGCATCCATCTTCCGCTCGGTCGGCTATGCCTTCCGCCTGTCCTTCCTGAACAAATGTGACGAGCTGGAACGCCAGATCGTGGCCGAGTTCTATCAGCGCTGCTTCGACGAGGAACTGCCGGAAAGCGCAGTGAGCATGAGCTTGGGGTGATGCAGTCGAGAAATTTCTCTTCAATGGGCGTTGAACTCAATGCCTCCTGTTCACATATCTGTGAACAGAATTGGAAAGGAATTGATTATGGGAAAACCCTCTCAAGCTATGTTCGAGATGGCCAAGCAAACTGGAAAGACGACTCTTGCAGGAATCGCGGCGAATACAGCTTTGAAAACTGCGGGTGTTTCCGCTGTGAAACACTACGGGGGCAAAATGATCGCGACCAAAGCGGGCGCGTATGTTGCAGGCACAATTGGATTACCCGCCGCTACGGTCGCAGCCACTCCCATCGTAACGGTTGGGGCGGCGATTTTGACTGTCGGATTAGCTGGCGGCGCGATTGTAGCTGCATCTCGCGGGCTGTAAGTGTAAATAGCCCGCTACTTGAAGTTCAGGAGTAGTGGGCTAATGAAAAAGCCAAACGACAACCCTGCTGATCCGTTCAAGAAGGCGCTGGCTGAGGCGACGAAGACGCTTGCCAACGAGCCAGAGCTGTCGGTCAGCTTTACGGTGGACCCCTCGGGCGTTAGCCGCGACGCGATGCGGCTGCCTCAGGTCACGCGGCGGATGACCAAGGACGAGGTCTTGTTGGCGCGTGGCACGGCGGATGCTTACGCCATGAAGCTGCGCTATCACGACGAAGCCATGCATGCGAAATATGCCCCTGCGGGCAACATGGCGCGTGACATCTACGAGGCGATGGAGACCGCGCGCTGTGAAGCTTTGGGCGCGCGCGACATGCCGGGCACTGCGGGCAATATCGACGCCAAAATCGGGCACGAGGCTGACCGTCTGGGCTATGACCAGATCACCGCTGCCGCCGACGCCCCCCTGCCCGTTGCCGCCGGGTATCTGATGCGCCATCTGGCGACAGGCCGCGATCTGCCACCGGCTGCCGACAACGTAATGGGCCTGTGGCGCGACTTTATCGAAGCGCAATGTGGCGAGCATCTGGACGACCTGACCGGCGCCTTGCAAGACCAGCAGGCGTTCTCGCGCTTTGCCCGCCAGATCATCGAGGATCTGGGCTATGGCGACCAGCTGGGCGATGACCCGGATGCCGAAGACGACGAGAACGAGGACGAGGCCCAGCCCGAAGACGACGAGGCGCAGGACGATCCGAATTCGGAACAATCCCCGGATGACGAAGAAGCCGAGGCCGATCCTGAACGCGCGCAGGACGAGCAGATGGACCCCTCCGAGGCCCAGGTCACCATTGATGACATGGCCGAGGATGAGGTGGGCGAAGAAGCCGAGATGCCCGACGCGGATGCCCCGCCCGAGCCGCCAGCGCCTCAGCCCGCATCAGATGCGGACCCGGATTATCTGGTTTATCACAACGAACATGACGAAGAGGTCATGGCCGAAGATCTGGCGGAACCGGCCGAGCTGGAACGTCTGCGCGCTTATCTGGACCAGCAATTGGAGCCGTTGAAGGGCGCCGTGTCGCGTCTGGCCAACAAACTGCAGCGCCGTCTGCAAGCCCAGCAGAACCGCTCGTGGTTGTTCGACCTTGAAGAAGGCATTCTGGACGCTGGCCGTCTGGCGCGTGTGATTGCGAACCCGACCACGCCGCTGTCCTTCAAGCAGGAAAAAGACACCGATTTCCGCGATACCGTCGTGACGCTGCTGTTGGACAACTCGGGTTCGATGCGCGGGCGTCCGATCTCGATCGCGGCGATTTGCGCCGACGTGCTGTCACGCACGCTGGAGCGCTGCCAGGTGAAGGTCGAGGTTCTGGGCTTCACCACACGCGCCTGGAAAGGCGGGCTTGCGCGCGAGAAATGGCTGGCCGACGGTCGTCCGCAACAGCCCGGTCGCCTGAACGATCTGCGCCACATCATCTATAAACAGGCTGACGCCCCAATGCGCCGCACGCGGGACAATCTGGGCCTGATGATGAAGGAAGGCCTTCTGAAGGAAAACATTGACGGCGAGGCGCTGGAATGGGCGCACCGCCGGATCGTGGCGCGGCCCGAGCAGCGCAAGATCCTGATGGTGATTTCGGATGGGGCACCTGTGGACGATTCAACTTTGTCCGTTAACCCCGCGAATTACCTAGAAAAACACCTGCGCGACGTGATCGAGATGGTCGAGAAACGCAAACAGGTCGAGCTTCTGGCGATTGGCATTGGCCACGATGTGACCCGCTATTACGAGCGCGCCGTAACGATCACCGATGCCGAGCAATTGGCCGGTGCGATCACCGAACAGCTGGCGGCTCTGTTCGACAGCGATCCGCGCGCCCGTGCCCGCGTAATGGGGCATCAAGAAAGCTATGTGACCCCTTTTCACCGCGGTCGTTTCGCGGCATGTTGCGCCAACACGCGCCCGCCCTTCGCGGGCGTGTTTTTTTAGTGCCACCCGATTTCGGAGACAGAGATGTTCCAGACCTTCACCACCACCGCTGATCCCAGCAAAGGGGCTGCCCGATTGGAACGCCTGCGCCGTGCCATGGGGATGAAGGGGCTGGATGGGTTCTTCGTGCCGCGCGCGGACGCGCATCAGGGTGAATATGTTGCTGCCTGTGATGCGCGGCTTGCATGGCTAACCGGATTCACCGGGTCCGCTGGATTCTGCATTGCGTTGAAGGATGTGGCCGGGATTTTCGTCGACGGGCGCTATCGCGTTCAGGTGCGGGAACAGGCGGATATGGCGGCGTACACGCCGGTCGATTGGCCCGAGGTGCAGCCGGGCGACTGGCTGAACGAACAGATTACGGGCAAGGCGCGCATCGGGTTTGATCCATGGCTGCACACAAAGGCCGAAATCGAGAAGATCGAGAAAGCACTGGACGGCACCGACGTGACGCTGGTCCCCACCGACAATCTGGTAGACCAGATATGGGAAGATCGCCCTACCCCGCCCAACGGCAAGATCGTCGAGCAGCCCCTTGAATTTGCAGGGCAATCCAGCACTGCCAAACGTGGTGAGTTGGCGGATGAGTTGTTGGCAAAGGGGCAGAAAGCCTGCGCCATTACGCTCTCGGACAGCATCGCGTGGCTTTTGAATATCCGTGGCGATGATATCCCCATGCATCCCCGGTTGTGCAGGGCTTTGCCATCTTGGGAGATGATGCCTCGGTCCAATTCTTTACCACGGAAGGCCGGACGGTCGAGGCCCGCTTTGATGCGGACGTCTCGGTGCATCCGATCCGCGATTTCCAATCCGCATTGACCCGTCTGGACGGTCCGGTGCGCGTCGACCGCGCCTCGGCCCCCTATGCGGTCTGGCAGATCTTGTCCGAGGCCGGGATCCAGATCGACTGGGCGGAAGATCCCGCGATCCTGCCCAAGGCGCAGAAGAACCCGACCGAATTGAAGGGTGCCCGCGCCGCACATCTGCGCGATGCCACTGCCGTGGTCGAGTTTCTGGCCTGGTTTGACGCCGCCGATAAAACCAGCCTGACTGAGATTGATTTGGTCACACAGTTGGAAGAAAAGCGCCGCGCCACCAATGCGCTGATGGACATCTCATTCGAGACCATCGCGGGCGCAGGTCCCAATGGCGCGATCATGCATTACCGCGTGACTGAAGAGACCAACCGCCCGCTTGAAGACGGCAATCTGGTGGTTCTGGACAGCGGTGGGCAGTATCGCGATGGCACCACTGACATCACCCGTGTCTTGCGCGTGGGCGAGATCGGAGAAGAGGAAAAACGCTGTTATACCCGCGTGTTGCAGGGCATGGTTGCCTTGTCGCGCACCAATTTCCCGAAGGGCCGCACGGGTCGCGATCTGGACCCGATTGCGCGCTACCCGCTTTGGGCGGCGCATCAGGATTTCAACCACGGGACTGGACATGGCGTTGGTGCCTATCTGTCCGTGCACGAGGTACCGCAGCGGTTCTCTCCGATCTCAGAGATCGAGCTTCTGCCCGGTATGATCCTGTCCAACGAGCCGGGGATATTATCGCAACGGAGCCTTCGGCATTCGGTTGGAAAACCTGGTGGTCGTGCAGAAGGCACCGACGCCTGCGGGCGGGGATCGTGAACGCGAGATGCTGAACCTTGAAACGCTCACCTATGTGCCCATCGACACCTCGCTGATCATTTCCGAGATGCTGTCGGGCGAGGAACGCGCGTGGCTGAACGCCTATCACGCAAAAACGCTGGATTTATTGCGCACTCAGGTGACTGACGCTGCGTTGCAATGGTTGAAAGGTGCTTGCGCGCCAATTTGACACGCGATTTTTACACAGGATCTGATAGGGTGCCGCAAAATCGTACGGGGAAAGAAGAACAATGACCGACAACATCATCATTCGCGCCGCTGAAGGCAAATGGACCGTACGTGCCGGGGGCGCCGTGATCGGGGAAAGCCAAGACGCCCTTGAGGTGCAGGAAGGCAATCTGCCGCCGGTGATCTATTTCCCGCGTGGCGACATCGCCATGGCGTTTCTGGACGCCAGCGCCACCGTCACCACCTGCCTTATAAGGGTGAGGCCAAGCATTTCTCGATCCAGACCAAATCCACCGTGATCGAGGATGCGGCCTGGTCCCATGACGCCCCGATCGAGGATCTTGAGCAAATCAAGGGCCATGTTGCCTTCTATGCCGACAAGGCGACCGTCGCGCGCACCTAAACCTGTATTTCAGCTGTTTTCAGGGTAAGAGACCTTGCCGCCCCCAACCGGAGCGGCAACGCCTGTCGTGCTGGGAGCCGATGTCGGCAGCCCGCGTGCGACGCGCACAGCGAGATAGGCAAAGGCCTGCGCTTCCAGCATGTCTCCGTCCAGCCCGGTGTCGTCGATATCCTGCACAGTAACGGACAGACGCGCAGAGAGTTCCTGCATGATGGCGGCGTTCTTGCGCCCGCGCCCGTGACCAACAAGCGTGTTGGCGGGCTGGGGCAATGGGTCATACCTTGCGCGACAGCCTCGGAGGCACAGGCGGCCAGCGTGCGGGCCGCGTCGGCGTCACTCAGATCGACCACAGCGGGCAGCAATTCCGGAAACTGGTCACGGTCGAGCGACTTGGGCGGTTGGCGCGTGAAATACGGGTGGTCCAAGAAGGCCTGTACGATGCCCTCCTCCGCGGTGCCAGAAAGCGCCAGCGCGCCGCCCTGATCCAAGGCCTTGCCGCGCCGCGCCAGCATCAGATCGTTGATCGGCGCATTCGCGGGACCGGTATCAAAAGCAAGACAGGCGTTTGGCGCTCGGGTGCATTGATGCGCGGGTCGACCCATGTGACATTGCCCCACGCCCCCGAGGTTTAAGAAGGCAATCGGCGCATCCGCCCCGATGAACCGCGCGCAGGCATGGTGGAAGAAGGGGGCGAGCGGTGCGCCCCTCGCCGCCTTCGGCAACATCTTTGCTGCGGAAGTCCCAGACGACGGGTACCTTCAGAGCATCGGCCAGCGTCTGCCCATCGCCTGCTTGGTGCGTGCGCCCATTGGCGGGATCATGGGCCAGCGTTTGTCCGTGATAGCCCAGCAAATCCGCTGAAGTCTCGGCCAACAGCGTCCGTGCCAAGGCGATATGCGCAGCTTCGCTTACCTGTGCAGCGGTCTTCACATCCGGCCCGCCCGGCCACTGTCCAAGAGCAGCTCGCAGATCGGCCCTTTGGTCGTCAGTATAGTCCACATAGGCACTCTGGCCGAACGCGTGAATGCGGGTGCCGTCGGTCTGAACCAAGGCTGCGTCGACACCGTCCAACGAGGTGCCTGACATCATTCCCAGCGCCCAAACAGGGCCATTCTTTGCATCCACTGCACCTGCCATCGCCAACACGCTCTTTCCCTTTTCGCAACCCCCGTCTATACGGAAGGCCAATGCAGACAGGATGGACCGAAATACGATGACCTACCACCCGAAATCCGACTTCATGCGTGTGATGATCGAGCGCGGCTTTCTGGCCGATTGCACCGATTATCAATCGCTGGACGAAGCTTTGGTTGAAGGTGTCGTTCCGGCCTATATCGGCTTTGACGCCACCGCAAAATCGCTGCATGTCGGATCGCTGATCCAGATTATGATGCTGCGCTGGCTGCAGAAGACCGGTCACCAGCCGATCACCCTGATGGGCGGCGGCACGACCAAGGTGGGCGACCCGTCCTTCCGAGCCGACGAGCGTCCGCTACTGACGCCCGATCAGATCGACGACAACATCGCAGGCATCAAGAAGGTGTTTGCGAGCTATATCGACTATGACAGCGAAGGCCCGACCAAGGCGCTGATGCTGAACAATGCCGAGTGGCTGGACGATCTGAATTACCTCGATTTTCTGCGCGACATCGGGCGGCATTTCTCGGTCAACCGGATGTTGTCGTTTGAAAGCGTGAAGTCGCGACTGGACCGCGAGCAGAGCCTGAGCTTCCTCGAATTCAACTACATGATCCTGCAGGCCTATGACTTCCTCGAGCTGAACCGCCGCTATGGTTGTCTCTTGCAGATGGGCGGCTCGGACCAGTGGGGCAACATCGTGAACGGGATCGACCTGACCCGCCGCGTACTGGACAACCAGATTTTCGGCCTGACCTCGCCGCTGCTGACCACGTCGGACGGCAAGAAAATGGGCAAGTCGCTGAATGGTGCGATCTGGCTGAACGCCGATATGCTGTCGCCCTACGAGTTCTGGCAGTTCTGGCGTAACACCACAGATGCCGACGTGGGCCGTTTCCTGAAGCTCTACACTGAACTTCCGATCGAAGAATGCGACCGTCTGGGCGCGTTGGAAGGTCAGGCGATCAACGACGCGAAAATCATTCTGGCCAACGAAGTCACAACTCTGGCACACGGCGCCGAGGCTGCGGCGGCTGCCGAAGCCACCGCGCGCGAAGTGTTCGAAAAAGGCGGCACGGGCGACGACCTGCCGACCGTTTCCCTGGCATCTGCGGATCTGGGCGACGGGATCTCGATCATTCAGCTGTTTGTGAAGGCAGGTCTTGTGAAATCGGGCAAGGAAGCAAAGCGTCTGATTGCCGAAAACGGGGCCAAGGTGAATGATGAGGCCTTGACCGAAGCGGGCAGGATGATCTGCGCGGACGATCTGGCCGACCCGATGAAACTGTCGGCGGGCAAGAAGCGTCACGCGCTGGTGGTTCTGGAAGACTGATCCTGCGGGGGTGTCGGTGGCTCACGTCGTGAGCCTGAGGGGCTCTGCCCCTCTGCGCTGCGCTTGGGCTCCGCCCGTTCTCAGGCGAAACCGTCCCCCGGATGGTTTCCGGGAAGCCTTCGAACCCCGAGGTATTTTGGGCAAGAGGAAGAGGGCGCGGATCTTGATTGTCGCGCCCTTTTTTCGTTGCTAGGGTTTGCGCAGACGATCTGCTGAGAGGCCCCAGATGCTTTTGAACCCCAACCTTGCCAACACGTTTTCGCCCCCGGTGATGGAGGCGCGGCGCTGGTTGGAGGGCAAGAGCTTTTCGCCCGATCAGCCGCTGATCAATGTCAGCCAAGCCGCCCCTGTGGACCCGCCCCCCGAAGCCATGCGCGAGGCGATGGCGGATGCAGTTTTGCGCTTGCCCGAGACCCATCTTTACGGGCCGGTTCTGGGGCTGCCCGCGCTGCGGGACGAGCTGGCGTTCAACATCAACCGTCACTATGGCGCGGATGTGTCATCTCAGAATGTGGCGATCACCTCGGGTTGCAATCAGGCCTTTGCGGCGACGATTGCCACCTTGGCCGCGCCGGGGGATGAGGTTATTCTGCCAACCCCATGGTATTTCAACCACAAAATGTGGCTCGATATAGGGGGGATCACGTCGGTGCCGCTGGCGACCGGGGACGATCTGCTGCCCGATCCCGAAAAGGCAGCAGCCCTGATCACACCGCGCACGCGCGCGATTGCGCTGGTAACGCCGAACAACCCAGCCGGGGTGGAATACCCGGCCGACCTGATTGCGGCCTTCCGCGACCTGGCCCGCACCCGTGGGATTGCGTTGATCATCGACGAGACCTATCGCGATTTTCACAGTCAGGGTGGCGCGCCGCATGATCTGTTCTTAGATCCTGATTGGGACGACACTGTCATTCAGTTGTACTCGTTCTCGAAATCCTATCGCCTTACGGGCCACCGGGTCGGGTCTGTGCTGACCTCGCCCGCGCGGCTGGCAGAGATCGAGAAGTTTCTGGACACCGTCACCATTTGCCCCGCGCAATTGGGCCAGCACGCGGCCTTGTGGGGGCTGCGCAATCTGGAAGAGTGGCTGGCGGGCGAGCGGCTCGAGATTCTGGCCCGTGCGCAGGCGATGCGCGATGGGTTCGCCCCGTTGGCCGAGCGTGGTTGGAAATTGATGGGGTGCGGGGCGTATTTTGCCTATCTGCAGCACCCGTTCGACATGCCCTCAGACCAACTGGCGCAGGCTTTGGTCGACAAGGCCAGTCTGCTGGCCCTGCCCGGCACGATGTTCACGCCAGAAGGCGACAAAAGCGGTGCACAGCAGTTGCGTGTGGCCTTTGCCAACATCGATGCGGCGGGCATTCAGACCGCTCTGAACCGGCTGGCGGCATTTCGGCCTTAATCACCTGCGCAGGGCGGCTTGGCAATCGGCCATGAACCGCCTACAAACCCCGTTAACAGTCTGATGAAAAGGAAAGCGTCCATGGCGACTGGCAAGGCTTCTCGTACTTTCGGTTGGATCCTGATGGGTCTGGTCATGGTGGGACTCGTAGGGTTCGGATCAACGAATTTCGGAGGCTCAGGCCGGTCGATCGGCACAGTGGGCGACACCGAAATCGACGCGCGCCGCTATTCACGCGAGCTTCAATCCGAATTGAACGCGTTCGAGGCCCAGACCGGTCAACGCCTGACCATGCAGCAGGCGCAGGCCTTCGGTGTGGATCAGCAGGTGCTGGCACGTGTGATCGCTGCCGTGGCACTGGAAGACGAGACTGCGCGCCTTGGAATTTCGGTGGGCGATGACCATCTGCGCGCGCGCATCGTCGATATTCCCGCATTCGCAGGTGTGGATGGGCAGTTTGACCGCGAAAGCTATCGCTTTGCTTTGGAGCAATCGGGCCTGACCGCCGCGGGCTTTGAACAGACCCTGCGCGCCGAAGTCAGCCGCCAGATCCTGCAAGCCGCCGTGACCAATGGCATCGCTGCAGACGACACCTATGTCGACACGCTCTATGCATTTGCACGCGAAGCACGGAACTTCACGTGGGGCGAACTGCCTGTGTCGCGCTTGACGACCGCCCTGCCCACGCCGACCGAGGAAGAACTGACGGCCTATTACGACGCGAACCCGTCGGCCTTCACCTTGCCCGAGACGAAGAAGATCACCTATGCGTGGCTTGACCCGCAGGCTCTGGTCAGCGAAATCGTGGTAGACGAGGCTCAGATCAAAGCGCTCTATGACGAGCGGAACGATCAGTACAACCAGCCCGAGCGCCGCTTGGTCGAACGTCTGGTGTTTGGCACTGAGGCCGACGCACAGGCTGCTGCAGACGCAATCTCAGCGGGTGAAACCAGCTTTGAAGAGCTGGTCACCGCGCGCGACTTGACCCTGTCGGACATTGATCTGGGCGATCAATCCAAAGCTCAACTCGGAGCCGCAGGGGAAGCGGTTTTTGCACTGGCTGAAACTGGCATTGCTGGACCTATCCTCAGCGATCTTGGCCCTGCTCTGTTCCGCGTGAATGCCATCCTGACAGCTCAGAACACGCCCTTCGAGGACGTCCGGGATGACCTGAATGCCGAACTGGCCGCGGACGCAGCGCGACGTCGCGTGGGCGATATGGTGGCCGAGCTGGACGACCTGATGGCTGGTGGCGCAACGCTGGAAGAAATCAGCGAAAGCCACAACATGGTGCTGGAGCAGGTCGACTGGACCGCCGAAAGTTCGGACGGCATTGCCGCATACGAAACCTTCCGCGACGCCGCCGCAGCCGCTGTTGACGGGGATTTCCCGGAAATTACGCTGATGTCGGATGGCGGCGTCTTTGCCCTTCGTGTCGATGCACTGGAGCCGTCACGCGTGCAGGACCAGACCGAAGTGGCCGAGGCCGTTCTCGCCGGATGGCAGGCCGAAAAGCGTCTGGAGCTGCTGGTCGAAGAAGCCCGCGGGTTGATCCCATCGCTGGAAGGTGGCGAAAGCCTTGCCTCTTTGGGGCTGACCGAGGTGGTTGAAGAGGGCCAGGAACGCGATGCATTCGTCGAAGGCACCCCGCCTGCATTCATGACAGAAGTGTTCGAAATGACCGCAGGCGACTGGCGGGTCATTCCCTCGCTGACGGTGTGATCCTTGTACGTCTGGACGCGGTTGTGCCTGTGGACCAGTACAGCGACGAAGCCATCGCCATCAAGCCAGCTTCGCGGCGCAAACCGCGCAGGAAATCGCCATCGACGTTGAGAATGCCTTTGCACGCGCCGTACAGACCAAGGCGGGGATCGAGCTGAACCGCCCGATGATCAACGCCGTGAACGCGCAGTTCCAGTAACCTCCTACCGGGAAGACATACATGGCCCTTACGCCCTCGTTTGAAGAGTTCGAAGCCGGTTGGAATGCTGGCAAAAACCAGGTGGTCTATACGCGCTTGGCCGCGGATCTGGACACGCCGGTCAGCCTGATGCTGAAACTAACCGAAGCGCGGCGTGACAGTTTCATGCTGGAAAGTGTGACGGGTGGCGAAGTGCGCGGTCGGTATTCGATTGTTGGCATGAAGCCGGACCTCATCTGGGGAATGCCGGGGGCGAAACCAGCCGCGTGAACCGCATGGCGCGGTTTGATGCTGAGGCCTACGAGGATATGCCGGGCAACCCGCTGGACGCGCTGCGCGCCGTGCTGGCCGAAAGCGCGATTGATCTGCCCGATGACCTGCCGCAGGCTCGGCCGGGCTGTTTGGGTATCTGGGCTATGACATGATCCGTTTGGTCGAGCATCTGCCGGATGTGAACCCCGACCCGTTGGGCGTGCCGGATGCGGTGATGATGCGCCCGTCGGTCGTCGCGGTTCTGGATGGCGTGAAGGGCGATGTAACGCTGGTCTCGCCTGCATTTGTCAGCTCAGGCCTGACGGCCAAGGCTGCTTATGCGCAGGCTGCTGAACGCGTGATGGACGCGCTGCGTGATCTGGACCGCGGCACCGCAGGCGAGACGCGCGATCTGGGCGAGGCACAAGAGCTTGGCCCCGCTTGTGTCCAATTTCACCAAGCCCGACTATCTGGCGGCCGTTGAGAAGGCCAAGGAATACATCCGCGCGGGCGATATTTTCCAAGTGGTGCCCAGCCAACGCTGGACCCAGAATTTCCCGCTGCCGCCCTTTGCGCTTTACCGCAGCCTGCGATGCACCAACCCCTCGCCCTTCATGTTCTATTTCAACTTCGGTGGCTTTCAGGTCGTGGGTGCAAGTCCGGAAATTTTGGTCCGCGTCTTCGATGGCGAGGTCACGATCCGCCCCATCGCAGGCACCCGTCCCCGTGGCAAGACGCCCGAGGAAGACAAGGCGCTGGAGGCCGATCTGCTTGCTGACCAGAAAGAACTGGCTGAGCATATGATGCTTCTGGATCTGGGGCGCAACGACACGGGCAAGGTCTCGAAAATTGGCACCGTCCGCCCGACGGAAGAGTTCATCATCGAACGCTACAGCCACGTGATGCATATCGTATCGAACGTGGTGGGCGAGTTGGCGGATGATCAGGACGCGCTGTCGGCCTTTATGGCAGGTATGCCTGCCGGGACGGTGTCAGGCGCGCCGAAAGTGCGCGCCATGGAGATCATCGACGAGCTGGAGCCAGAAAAACGCGGCGTCTATGGCGGCGGTTTGGGCTATTTCAGCGCGGGCGGCGACATGGACATGTGTATTGCCCTGCGCACGGCTGTCGTGAAGGACGAAAAGCTGTATATTCAAGCTGGTGGTGGGGTTGTTTATGACAGCGATGCCGAGGCCGAGTATGAAGAGACAGTGAACAAGTCCAAAGCCATCCGGCGCGCGGCCGAGGATGCGGCCATGTTCACCCGGCGCGGCAACCGGTAGGGTGTGAGGGGCGTTGCCCCTCTGCGCGTTGCGCATTCACCCCAAGGTATTTTTCGCAAGAGGAAGGGGGCTGGGATGCTTTGCGACATGGTATTGGGTGTGATTGGGGGCAGCGGACAACTAGCTGCGCCATCATACAAGGGTTGGTGACCGCAAAAGCGCTTCCAGCAGAGCAAATCATTGTGGCGAATAGAAGCGGCGTTCGGGGCGACCTGCCTGACGCGGTGCGTTTGGTTTCGGACATTGACGAAATGGTTGCAGCTTGTGATGTCATCCTTCTGTCCGTTCCACCAGCCAATGCAACCACGCTGCGCCTTCAGGCCGATGGCAAGCTGGTGCTGTCCGTTATGGCCGGGGTGACTTTGGCGCAATTGGCTAAGATCGCGGGACATGACCGCGTGATCCGGGCCATGTCGAGCCCTGCTGCAGCCGAGAGGATGGCCTACTCTCCTTTCATGTTGGACGCGTGCACGCAGGACGATGGTGCGGTGGCTGAAGAATTGTTCGGCGCGATCGGGCAGACGGATGCTCTGACGGATGAGGCCCAGCTGGATGTATTCACGGCGATCACCGGCCCAGTGCCCGGTTTCGTCGCGCTGTTTGCCGATACCATGATCGGTTTTGCTCGGGAACAGGGCGTAGACGCAGATGTGGCTGAACGTGCAGTGCGGCAGCTCTTCTTGGCAGCTGGGAACGAGATGGGAGCCGGGGGGTCGTCACCGGCCAAGCAGGTTCAATGGATGATTGACTATGCCGGGACAACGGCTGCGGGGCTTGAGGCGATGAAGCCGCCGGGATCGAGCGTGTGGTTCATGACGGGCTGGCCGCGGCTGTTGAGAAATCGCGGCGCATTGCGAACGATACTTAGCCCCCCAGCATCCACTCTCCATCCGGCCAGAACGCATGGAAGGCGAAGGCAAACAGCACGTCATGGGGCACATCCCTGCCCTGCGCGTCCCGCACGCGGATGGTACCGACGTCGCGCCCTTTTGAGATTTGTGCCGTATCCAACGCGGACGCCTGACCGGCGGTCCAACTGATGATCACGCCCCGCCTCGGTAATCTCGCCTTCTTTCGACAGACGCGCGACCGGCCAAGCGCGGTCGCCGACGCGCACGACACGGGCCAATGCTGGGACGCCGTGGGGCGGTTGTTCCCCCGTAAAGAAACCATAGGGGCGGTTGCGGCTGTCATAGCCTGCATAAGGGTTGCGCCCGTAGGAGCGGTTGGCGCGGGGTTGGTCCATCACCAAACCGTCAGGGTTTCGGCGGACAAATTCGGCCCAGCTTTCCATCCACGCCGGAAGTTGTTTCAGCTGGGTGCCGGTATGTGCGCCAACGATCCCCTGCCCCAACGCCTGCTGCCACCAGCTTTCGGTCTGATGGTCATACATCACCATGTCCGAGGCGCGCAGCTTGCCTGTCACGCCAAATGTCAGCTCTTGCCCGTCAACGCGGCGATCAAACACCATGCCGGAGTTGCAGAGCGGGCAGAAGGTGACGGCGACCGGTACACCGCCCACCCTGTCATTCACGATCTCATGCCATGTCAGATAGCGCAGCGGATAGGCGCGCGGGGTGGCGCCCCCCCTTGATCTCGACCGTCAGAACGGGTTCGCGGGGGCCGATGCGGGTCTCATCCCCCACTTTACGAAAAGCGGGATCGGAAAGCGCAGGGATGCCATCGCGACCGGGGCCGCCGGACAGGATCTCGTTCCATCCGCCAATATCTGATCGGGAGAAATCGGTTTTCGGGAACTCGCGTTCCCACTGGGTCGGGTTGGCGCGCACATCCTGCACCCACAGCCCGGCCACAATCGCAAGCATGGTTATCAGAATACGCATAAGGCCGCTCCTTTTTGTCTGTTAGACCCAGCCTGACAGAGAAAGAAGCGGCCCCATAGCCCCCCTCACGAGGTTTGAGCGTTCGTGCGCGCGGCTTATTCCACAACGCGCATCGTGGTCATGACATCCGGCTTGCCCAGTACCGACCCGTTCGGGGCCTTCGCCGCGCTTGATCGCCTGCACCACGTCAAAGCCACCTGTCACATGACCGACGACCGTGTATTTCCCGTTCAGGAAATCGCCGGGGGCGAACATGATGAAGAACTGACTGTTGGCCGAGTTCGGGCTTTGCGAGCGCGCCATGCCCACGGTTCCAGCCAGATAGGGCTCGTCCGTGAACTCTGCCTTCAGATCGGGGGGGATAGGACGATCCGCCCATGCCTGCGCGACCACCATTGCCGTCGGCCTTGCCGAATTCAACGTCACCGGTCTGGGCCATGAAGCCATCGATGACACGGTGGAAGACCACATTGTCATAGGCGCCTTCGTTGGCCAGCGTGATGATCCGTTCGACATGTTCGGGGGCCAGATCGGGGCGCAGGGTGATCTCGATCACGCCATTGGATTCGCCTTCGACGGTGATTTCCACCTTCGGGGCGTCGCCGATCACGACCGGATCCAGCTCGGGCGGGGCGGACGGCCAGAGCGTATAGATCCCATAGCCCACAACCAAAGCCACCCCGGCCAGGAACGCCACAATAAATGTGCGTCTGTCCCGAGATGTGTAGTTGCCGTCAGACATCTGCAGCAACCTTGACCGAAACCATCATGTCCGGGCTTGCAGGCGGCTCGCCACGTGTGATGGCGTCGACATGCTCCATGCCCGAGGTCACGCGGCCATAGACCGTGTACTGACCGTTCAGGAAGTGGTTGTCGCTGAAGTTGATGAAGAACTGGCTGTTGGCCGAGTTCGGGTTCTGCGAACGTGCTGCACCCAGCGTGCCACGGTCATGCGGCAGTTTCGAGAACTCTGCCGGCAGATCCGGCAGATCCGAGCCACCGGTACCAGCGTAACGCAGCATGGTCGCGTCTTTGCCGTTCTTCACGTCGCCGGTTTGGGCCATGAAGCCGTCGATCACGCGGTGGAAAACTACGCCGTCATACTCGCCCGAGCGGGCCAGTTCTTTCATGCGCTCGGCATGTTTGGGGGCAACGTCGGGCAGCAACTCGATCACCACGGTGCCGTCTTTCAGCTCCATCAGGATGGTGTTTTCGGGATCTTTATATTCGGCCATCGGGGCCTCCTTCAGACTTTATGTGTTTCGTTGGCGCCAAACTAAGCACGCGGGCGAAAAGATGGAAGGGCAGACGGGCTTCTTTTCGCCACGCCTGTTGACCCGCGCACGCTTTTGGTGTGCAACACGCCCGACACCTGCCCGATACCTGAAGGAGGGACCGATGGCCTGGAAGACACTCGACGAGATGGACCTGAACGGCAAAACCGTTCTGACCCGCGTAGACATCAACGTGCCGGTGAAAGATGGTGTGGTGACCGACGACACCCGCATCCAGCGCATCCTGCCCACCATCCATGATATTCTGGCCGCTGGCGGCAAGCCGGTTCTGCTGGCGCATTTCGGCCGTCCCAAGGGCGAACGCGTCCCGGACATGAGCCTGTCCGTCGTGCGCCCTGCCCTTGAAGCGGCCCTTGGAAGCCCGGTGAAATTTGCCGATGACTGCATCGGCCTGCCTGCAAAACAGGCTGTGTCCGAGTTGAAGGCCGGCGAGGTTCTGCTTTTGGAAAACACCCGCTATCACGCGGCAGAGCCCAAAAACGACCCCGCATTTGCGGCCGCTCTGGCTGCTCTGGGCGATGTCTACTGCAATGACGCGTTTTCGGCTGCACACCGTGCCCATGGCTCGACCGAGGGCGTTGCGCGTCTTCTGCCGTCCTGCGCGGGCCGCTTGATGCAGGCCGAATTGTCTGCACTGGAAGCCGCCCTAGGCGAACCCGTGCGCCCAGTTGTTGCCGTGGTGGGCGGTGCCAAAGTCTCGACCAAGCTGGACCTTCTGGGCAATCTGGTGGCCAAGGTCGACCATCTGGTCATCGGCGGCGGCATGGCCAACACCTTCCTTGCAGCGCAGGGTATCGACGTGGGCAAATCGCTGGCCGAGCATGACATGACCGATACGGCGCTAGAGATCCTGACCAAGGCGCAGGCCGCAGGCTGCGAGATCATCTTGCCTACGGACGTCGTTGTCGCCCGCGAATTCGCCGCGAACGCCGCCAACGAAACTGTTGCTGCCGACGCCTGCCCGTCGGATGCGATGATCCTGGACGCTGGCCCCGCGTCGGTTGCCAAGATCTCGGACGTCTTCGAACAGGCCAACACGCTGATCTGGAACGGCCCCCTTGGCGCGTTCGAGATCGAGCCGTTTGACGCGGCCACCAACGCCGCGGCCCTGAAAGCAGCAGAACTATCCGACGCGGGCACCCTGACCTCAGTTGCCGGAGGCGGTGACACCGTGGCCGCCCTGAACAAGGCGGGCGGCCGCCGCGCGCTTCACCTATATCTCGACCGCAGGCGGCGCATTCCTTGAGTGGATGGAAGGCAAGGAACTGCCGGGTGTCGCAGCTCTGGGTTAAGCCAAGCCACGAAAACATCATTTTATCAACGCCCTGCGCAGAAATGTGTGGGGCGTTTTTAGTTGCGCAATTCCCGCTTGACTAATACCTGACTATTTTTATAGGTATTACCTATCAGCCAGTCGCACACCCTGCGATCAGCCGGAGATCTGAGGGGCACACCCGTCCCACACCATCAGGAGCGCGACACATGACTGACTTTCGCAGCGGGTGCCTGACCGCCCGCACCGACATTCCAAACCCTGTCCCCTTTGTCCCCGGCCTGAAAGCTCTGGCCGCGTGGATCGAGACCGTCCTTGAAGGAGACCGCACATGACCGCCCCCATCACCAGCGCCGTATTTGAAACCGCACTGCGGACCGCTCCGCCCGAACATGACGCGCTTGATCTGACACAAAGCGGCAAGACCGCGCGCATCGTCCTGAACGACATGGTCTATACCCTGACCATCACCCGCGCCGGAAAGTTGATCCTGACCAAGTAACCCACGCATTTGCGAACGCACCGGCGCGTGTCGGCGACAGTTCCCCTGCGCCGTCCAAGTTCCCTTCGCGCCCGCGGCTGGGGAGCAAGGTCCATATCCGTTTCGTCCAACCTTGCCCCTCACCCCTTCCTACGTGCATTTGTTAGCGCCAGCAGAATTGCATGCTGCCGTCCCCTCGCCTATGAACGGGGTAATTTAGACCTTTATTCACACGTGGGATCGACATGCCGAACCAAGCACAAATGGACAAGATCAAAGCCGGTCAGGGCTTCATCGCAGCACTGGACCAGTCGGGCGGATCGACCCCGAAAGCTTTGCGCCTTTATGGCATCGAAGAAGACGCATACTCGGGCGATGCGAGATGTATGACCTGATCCACGCCATGCGCTCGCGTATTGCGCAGGCGCCTGCCTTCACCGGCGAGAAAGTCGTCGGCGCGATTCTGTTCGAGATGACCATGGACCGTCAGATCGACGGTAAGCCAACCGCCACATATATGTGGGACGAGCGCGGCGTCGTGCCCTTCCTGAAGGTGGACAAGGGTCTTGCCGATGAAGAGAACGGCGTTCAGGTAATGAAACCGATGCCGGAACTGGACGCGCTGTGCGAACGCGCTGTGAAAGCTGGCGTTTTCGGCACCAAGATGCGCTCGGTCATCAATGCCGCCAACGCAGAGGGCATCAAGGCCATCGTCGCCCAGCAGTTCGAAGTGGGCAAGCAAATCATCGGTCACGGCCTTGTGCCGATCATCGAGCCCGAAGTCACGATCTCGATCGCGGACAAGGCAGCTGCGGAAGACATCCTGCTGGCCGAGCTGACTGCCCAGCTGGACGCGCTGTCGGATGATCAGACCGTAATGCTGAAGCTGACCCTGCCGGAAGCTGCCAACCACTATAAATCGCTGGTCAATCACCCGCGCGTGGCGTCGGTTGTGGCCCTGTCGGGTGGGTACTCGCGCGAGGAAGCCAACACCCGCCTGTCGCAGAACACCGGCATGATCGCCAGCTTCTCGCGTGCGTTGACCGAAGGCCTGTCGGCACAGCAATCGGACGATGAATTCAACGCCACCATCGCCGACACGATCGACAGCATCTATCAGGCATCCGTTGCTGGATAAGCCTCTGCTTTGATTGCATTTTGAAACGGCTCGCGGTTTTGCGGGCCGTTTTTCTTTGGCGCCTGAAAAAACTTTCCAACCGATTCGTTTTTGGGATTCACAAGCCGAATCACCTATGGCATAGTTCTTGTGCACCGCCCGAAAAGAGGTGGGCAAGAGGCAGTACATACAGGCGGGAAACCTATGGGCGCACCTCGCGCACAAACTGGAATTGGTGGAGTGGTCTACTTTGTCGGGGTCGTTGGCCTTGGCTTATACTTTACCTTTGCCAGTGTGCAGGGCGACTATGGATTGTTCCGGCGCGTACAGATCGAGGCCGAGACGCATGCGCTTTTAAATGAGCGCGATGCGCTCTCGGCTCAGATCGCTGATCTGCGCAATCGCACTAAACGCCTGTCCGACGATTATCTGGATCTGGATCTTCTGGACGAACAAGCCCGCAATGTGCTGGGTGTTGTCCGCGCGGACGAGGTCGTTCTGCGCTAAACAGCGCGCATATTCTCCTTAGAAATCATGTGCAAACGCAAGCTTTGCGTCTGACGCAACCCTGCCCCGCGCAAGGTTATGCAAGTTTTTGTCGACCCGCGTGAGTGAAGTCTGTATAAGATAGTTTAACACTAAACTATTATCTAAAGCCAGATGACGCCAGGAGGAGGACGCCGCATGGCAGCTCGGAAAAGCGCTCCGAAAAAGACCGCAAAATCAAACACATCCAAAGAAGAGCTTCTCGAATACTACCGCGAGATGCTTCTGATCCGTCGATTCGAAGAAAAGTCGGGCCAGCTGTACGGCATGGGCCTGATCGGCGGATTCTGCCACCTTTACATCGGCCAAGAAGCCGTTGTTGTGGGTTTGGAAGCCGCCGCGAAGGAAGGTGACAAACGCCTGACATCCTATCGCGACCACGGCCACATGCTGGCCTGCGGCATGGACCCGAAAGGCGTCATGGCCGAACTGACAGGCCGCGAAGGCGGCTATTCGCGCGGCAAAGGCGGCTCGATGCACATGTTCTCGAAAGAGAAGCATTTCTACGGCGGCCACGGGATCGTTGGCGCTCAGGTGCCGATCGGAACGGGCCTCGCCTTTGCAGACAAGTATCTGGATAATGGCGGCGTCACCTTCGCCTATTTCGGTGATGGTGCTGCAAACCAAGGTCAGGTCTACGAAAGCTTCAACATGGCCTCGCTGTGGGAACTTCCGGTCATCTATGTGATCGAGAACAACCAGTATGCCATGGGCACCTCGCTGCAGCGTGCCAGCTCGACCCCTGACATCTATACCCGCGGCGCATCGTTCGGCATTCCGGGCGAAGCGGTGGACGGCATGGATGTTCTGGCCGTGAAAGAAGCGGGCGAACGCGCGACCGCGCACTGCCGTTCGGGCAAAGGCCCCTACATTCTGGAAATGAAAACCTATCGCTACCGCGGTCACTCGATGTCGGATCCGGCCAAGTACCGCACCCGCGAAGAGGTACAGAAAGTCCGTGAAGAACGCGACGCCATCGAGCATGTGCGCGAGCTTCTGCTGCAGGGAAAACATGCCTCTGAGGATGACCTGAAGGCCATCGATAAAGAGATCAAGGCCGTCGTGAACGACGCCGCCGAATTCTCGAAAACCAGCCCCGAGCCTGCGCTCGAAGAGCTGTGGACCGATATTTACGCCTGATCCGGACAGAGGAGAGAAGATATGGCTACTGAAGTATTGATGCCCGCCCTGTCCCCGACGATGGAGGAAGGCACGCTGGCCAAATGGCTGGTTAAAGAAGGTGACGAGGTCGCATCGGGCGACATCCTTGCCGAGATTGAAACTGACAAGGCGACGATGGAATTTGAAGCCGTTGATGAAGGTATCATCGGCAAGATCCTGATCGCTGAAGGCACTGAAGGTGTGAAGGTGAACACCCCCGATCGCCGTGCTGATCGAAGAAGGCGAAAGCGCCGATGATGTGGCGTCGACCCCTGCCCCGGCAGCGGAAGCCCCTGCAGCAGCGGCTCCGGCAGCAGCCCCTGTGGCGGCTCAGCCCATCGTATCGGAAGATCTGTCCGACCCGGAAATCCCGGAAGGCACCGAAATGCGCCTTACCACCGTGCGCGAAGCACTGCGCGACGCGATGGCCGAGGAAATGCGTGCCGACAACTCCGTCTTCCTGATGGGGGAAGAGGTCGCAGAATACCAAGCGCCTATAAGGTCAGCCAAGGTCTGTTGGACGAATTCGGCGCCAAGCGCGTGATCGACACGCCGATCACCGAGCACGGCTTTGCCGGTCTGGCCACGGGTGCCGCGATGGGCGGTCTGAAACCGATTGTCGAGTTCATGACCTTCAACTTCGCGATGCAGGCGATTGACCACATCATCAACACCGCCGCCAAGACCCGCTATATGTCGGGCGGTCAAATGACCTGCCCGATCGTCTTCCGCGGCCCCAACGGCGCAGCCGCCCGCGTGGGCGCGCAGCACTCGCAAGACTACGCCGCATGGTACGCGCAGATCCCCGGCCTTTACGTGGCGATGCCCTATTCGGCAGCGGATGCCAAAGGTTTGATGAAAACTGCGATCCGCGAAGAGACCCCCGTTGTATTCCTGGAAAACGAGCTGCTTTACGGTCAAAGCTTCGAAGTTCCGGTGATGGACGACTACGCCATCCCATTCGGCAAAGCGCGCATTTGGCGTGAAGGCTCGGACGTGACCATCGTCAGCTTCGGCATTGGCATGAAATACGCGCTGGAAGCCGCGGATAAGCTGGCTGAAGACGGTATCTCGGCCGAGGTGATCGACCTGCGCACCCTGCGCCCCGATTGATTACGACACGGTGATCCGCTCGGTCCAGAAGACCAACCGCTGCATCACGGTGGAAGAGGGCTGGCCTGTGGCGTCCATCGGCAACCACATCACCGCCCAGATCATGGAACGCGCGTTCGATTATCTGGACGCGCCGGTGATCAACCTGACGGGCAAGGATGTTCCGATGCCCTATGCGGCGAACCTTGAAAAACTGGCGCTTGTGACCACTGCGAGGTGATCGAAGCCGCCAAAGCTGTGACCTATCGTTAAGGAGACCGAGACATGGCAACCGAAATTCTGATGCCCGCCCTGTCCCCCACGATGGAGGAAGGCACGCTGGCCAAATGGCTGGTCAAAGAAGGTGACGAGGTCGCCTCGGGTGACCTTCTGGCCGAAATCGAAACCGACAAGGCGACGATGGAGTTCGAAGCCGTTGATGAAGGCATCATCGGCAAAATCCTGATCGCTGAAGGCACCGAAGGCGTGAAAGTGAACACCGCCATCGCTGTTTTGCTCGAAGAAGGCGAAAGCGCGGACGACATCGCCTCCAGTGCCACCGCAGCGCCTGCTGCTGCCGAAGCCGAGGCCGCCCCAGCGGCGGTTGAGGCAGCGG
>LLEO01000001.1_pt1 | contig 67882 bp, 84 predicted proteins | sample 595861 | NCBI WGS metagenome assembly LLEO01 (sample SAMN02919315, study PRJNA255460) | bioreactor metagenome | biome: chemostat; feature: culture 2012_25.1; material: sediment; isolation source: day35 25degC chemostat 2012 inoculated with Wadden Sea sediment taken from... | place: Germany: Bremen ... | reverse complement strand
CCCATCGCGTGCTCGCCCACGCGCAACGGAAAGCCGTTCCATTGCGCCCCGTGCGAGGACGCATAACGCCCGGTATAGGTGCTCATCCGGCTGGCACCACAAATGGGGGACTGCACATAGCAATTGGTGAAGCGCACCCCACGCGCTGCCACGCGGTCGAAATTGGGGGTCTTCAGCGTCGGATGACCGGCACAGCTGAGGTAATCAAACCGCAGCTGGTCATACATGATGAAAAGAATGTTCATGCCTGTCCTCCCGTGAGCCTTTCCGGCACGGTAGGGCAGGGGAGGCTGATCAGCAATGGGCGATCAGATCTGGCGGCCCTGCAAAAGGCGCGGCAGGTCTCCGGTCAGGCCGGCGGCCTCGCGGATGAAGTTGCGGCGCAGGCCGGGGCATGGCATTCACCGCGCCCAATCCGATGTCACGTGCGACACGCAGGATTGGATTGTCGTTCGAGAACAAACGGTTGGTCGCCTCGGTCATCACCACCATTTGCGACACATCCCAGCGGCGCCATTGCTGATAGCGGTCCAATACGTCCAGACGGCCGATGTCTTCACCACGACGGCGGGCGAGTGTCAGAACTTCGGCCAGCGCGGCCACGTCTTTCAGGCCAGCGTTCAACCCTTGCCCCGCAATCGGGTGCATCCCGTGTGCGGCGTCGCCCACCAGCGCCAGACGATCCGCGATAAAACTGTTCGCCACCGTCAGGTTCAGCGGATAGGTGAAACGCTTGCCTGCCAGGCTGATCTCGCCCAGGAACGACCCGAACCGGGGGCGCAGTTCTTCCAGATATCCTTCGTCGTCCAGCGCGTGGATGCGTGCGGCCTCGTCATGGGTTTCGGTCCAGACGATCGAGCATTGGTTGCCCGGCAGCGGCAGGATCGCTAAGGGGGCCTGCAGGCATAAAGAACTGATGCGCGACGCCTCATGCGGCAGTTCGTGATCAATCGCGCAGACCAGTGACGTCTGCCCGTAATCATGCCCATGCCGTTTGATGCCCGCGCGTTCGCCGGTGCCGGTCCTGCGTCCGTCACAGCCAACGACCATCTTCCCGGTCAGGCGCTTGCCCGAGGCCAGTTCCAACGTGACCGAGGCAGGTTCGATCACCTGATCCACCACTGTATCCTGATCAATCAGCGTGATATTCGGGTGCGCCTCGACCGCGTCCAAGAAGGCGCGGGACAGGAAGCGATCTTCGACCATATAGCCCATCGGGCCTTCGTCGATCTCGGCGTGGTCGAACTCCAACACGAACGGGCCGGGGCCTTCGCCGGGGCGACCGTCGGAAATGCGGATGTCCAGAAGCGGCTGTGCGTGTTCGGCCACTTTGGGCCAGACGCCAAGCGCGACCAGCAACCGTTGCGACGCCAAAGCCAACGCATAACCGCGCCCGTCAAAGTCATCGCCCCCGCGCGCGCCCTTCGGCAACGCGTCAATCATGGTCACCTTGAACCCGGTGTCCCCCAAGGCCAGCGCAAGGGCAGGGCCGTTCAGGCCTCCGCCCACGATCAGGATATCGGCATCATGTGTCATACCCTCTTTCTGCCCCCGCTGTTTGGGATTGTCCATGCGTCGTCCTGTCGTTACCGTCCATCGAACAACGAAAAACGGAGGCTGGGATGAGCAACGCATGGCTGACCATGAGCATGGCAGATCTGGGCCGGGGCATTGCCAAGGGCGAAATTGACCCTGTCAACCTGACGCGCACCTATCTGGACGCGATCAAGGCCCATCCGTTCGGAGACCGCATCTATGCCCCGACTGACGGAAGAGCGTGCGATGTCCGAGGCCCCGCGCCGCGTCCGAACGTGCACGACTTGGGCAACGTTTGGGTCTTTTGGACGGTGTGCCGATCAGCTGGAAAGACCTGTTTGATACGGCGGGTGTCGCGACCGAAGCGGGGTCCGCCCCTTCTGAAAGACCGCGTGCCGGATCAGGACGCCGAGGTGTTACGCAACGCGACCGCCGCGGGATGATCTGCTTGGTAAGACACATATGAGCGAGCTTGCCTTCTCGGGCCTTGGCCTGAACCCTGTCACTGCGACCAGCCCCTGTGTGAACGACCATGACGCCGTGTCGGGCGGCAGTTCGTCCGGGGCGGCGACCTCGGTCGCGTTCGGATTGGCGCCGTGTGGGATTGGCTCGGACACGGGCGGATCGGTGCGAATCCCGTCGGCGTGGAACGATCTGGTGGGGTTGAAAACGACCTCGGGCCGGGTGTCCTTGAAGGGCGTTGTGCCCTTGGTGGCCAGCTTTGATACGGTCGGGCCCTTGTGCCGAACGGTCGAAGACGCTGCCCTGATGCTGGCGACGCTTGAAGGCGGGACGCCCGCCGATCTGCGCGGCGCATCTCTGAAAAACACCCGTCTTCTGGTGCTGGAAAATGGGTTCGAGGGTTGCCGCGATGAACCGCTGGCCGGATTCGACAGCGCGCTGGGCCGTCTGATGGATGGCGGCGCGACGGTCAAACGTCTGCATCTTCCCATCGTGGACGAGGCGTTGGCCATGTCTGGCGTTCTGTTCACCACCGAAGCCTACGCCACGTGGCGCGAACAGATCAAAGCCCAGCCCGACCTGATGTTCGCCGAAATTCGCGAGCGGTTCATGGCCGGGGCGTCCTTCTCGGGCGCGGATTTTGTGGCGGCATGGCAGCGGCTTGAAGACATCCGTGCCGAGTTCCTATCCGAAATCGCTGGGTACGACGCGGTGGTCCTTCCGACCTCGGCCATCATGCCGCCCAATGTGGATCGCCTGATGTCGGACCATGACTATTACGTCGAAGAAAACCTCTGGGCGCTGCGCAATACGCGGATCGGCAACCTGCTGGGACTATGCGGTCTCAGCTTGCCGACGGGTCTGCCGTCGACCGGGATCATGCTGCTGGGCGCACCGATGAGTGAAGAACGCCTGCTGCGTCTTGGTGCGGCTTGCGAGGCGGTGTTGTCCTAAAAGCCACAACTGAACTCTCCAAGCGTCGATTTTTACGGCGAAATTCTGGACCAGCCGGGATTTGCAGGCTATCGTCATCGGTAACGGGGCGACATGATCCCGAAAACTGAGGCAGTATAAAGACGTTCCAATGACGTTTCCCGAGCGGTATTCCGGCTTGCCCGAGTATGCATTCCCGCGTTTGCGGACCCTTCTCGACGCTCATGCGCCGGGCGGAGAGGTCATGCATATGACCATTGGCGAGCCCAAACATCCTTTCCCAAGCTGGGTGCCCGAAGTGTTGGCCCAAGCCGTTGATGGATTTGCGAAATATCCACCCAACGATGGCGCACCCGAGCTGCTGGATGCGATTTCCGGCTGGCTGGATCGACGCTATGGCGTGGATGTCCCCAACGATCAAATCATGGCGCTGAACGGCACCCGTGAAGGTCTGTTCAACGCATTGATTGCGCTTTGCCCGGAACAGACGTCGCGCGGCGAAAAGCCCGTCGTTCTGATCCCGAACCCGTTCTATCAGGTCTATGCGGTTGCCGCCGTGACGGTGGGCGCAGAACCCGTGTTTCTGTCCGCGACACCTGACAACAACTTCCTGCCCGATTATTCGAAGCTTCCGCCCGAGATCCTGAACCGGACCGAGGTTGCCTTCATCTGTTCGCCCACCAACCCGCAAGGCGCCGTTGCAGACCGCGATTACTGGGGCGAACCTGATTGCGCTGGCCGAGAAGTATGATTTCAAGATTTTTGCGGACGAGTGTTATTCCGAGATCTACCGTGACGCGCCGCCCCCCGGCGCGCTTGAGGTTGCCCGCGAAGGCGGCGCTGACCCGGAACGCGTGACGATCTTCCATTCACTGTCGAAACGATCAAACCTGCCCGGCTTGCGCTCGGGCTTTGTGGCTGGTGGCCCGGAAAGCATCAAGCGGGTGCGCCAGCTGCGCGCCTATGCTGGTGCGCCTTTGCCGTTGCCCTTGCAGCGCGTGGCCGAACGGGCGTGGACCGACGAAGACCACGTGATCGAGAACCGCCGGTTGTACCAAGAAAAGTACGCTATCGCGGACGAGATTTTTGCGGGTGTTCCGGGCTACAGGCCCCCAGAAGCCGGCTTTTTCCTGTGGCTGCCCGTCGAGGACGGCGAGGCTGCAGCGATGAAAATGTGGACCGAGACTGGCGTGCGGGTTCTGCCCGGCGCGTATCTGTCGCGGGACGTGAATGAAGAAAACCCCGGAAAGGGGTTCATCCGGGTCGCCATGGTGGCCCCAAAAGAAGACATGACGCGTGGTCTGATCCAGATCCGCGACGGACTGTACAAGTAAGGACGAGGTGGTATGGCGTATCAGGCGAAACAACGAGATCCGATTTTCGACAGCACCACGCAAGCGGTGTTGGAACGACGCGGGAAAGAGCTTTTGGGTATCGGCCTGATTGCGCTTGGCATCGTGATTGCGTTGATCCTTGGAAGCTATTCGCCTGAAGATCCCGGCTGGATGTCGGCCACCGATACGCCTGCGCAGAACGCACTGGGCCGGTTTGGTGCCTTTGTTGCCTCGCCTCTGTCGGTGATCGCGGGTCTGGGTCGTGGGCGCTGCCGCTGATCCTTGTGGTCTGGGGTCTGCGCATGACCTTCCATTACGGGGAAGAGCGCGCCGTTGCGCGCCTGATCTTCGCGCCGATCGCCGTGGCCTTGTGCTCGGTCTATGCATCGACTTTGGTGCCGGGGCGCTGGCTGGACCCATTCCTTTGGACTGGGCGGTCTGTTCGGCGACACCGTGCTCGGCGCGATGCTGTCGGCGCTGCCGATCAGCGCTGGCGCAGGCTTGAAAGCCATGTCGGTGATTGCGGCCATTGCGGCCATCGCCATGACTATGTTCGTGGTCGGGCTGGACCGGGTCGAACTGAAACGCATCGGCCATTTCCTGGTGGTCGGCGTCATCATGACCTATGCGGGCGTTGTATCCCTGATGGGCAGGGGTGCCAAAGGTGCGGCCACAGCGCCGCCGCCACGGCGCGCCACATGCAGGACCGGTACGCGGCCCGCAAGGAACAGCAGCAGGCGCAAGAAGAATATCAAGAACTGTTCGAGGAAGAGTTCTCGTCCCCGCCGCCCTTGCGCACCGCGCGCGTGCTGCGCCCGGAACCTCCGATGCATGGCGCGCCCGAAGCTGTTCAGTATGAAGAGCCCGCCCCAGCGCCGCAAAAGCAGGGCCTGCTGGCATCCTTGATGCGTCGCAATGTGGAACCCGAGCCCGAGCTGGTAGAACCCGCTGTTTTCGAAGGAGAAATTCCGGAAGAACTGGGCGGTGAAGATCGTATTCGTGCCAAGATCGCGTCGGCCCTGAAGAACCGCTCGCGTCAGATGCCCATTGCCAATCCGATGCGCGCCGAGCCGCCGCTGGAGCGTGCCGTGCCGCGTCACCGCCGCAGTCCGGATCCGATGATTCTGAATACCTCGATGCCGGCCGAGCCGGACATGGCTGTGCCGATGGAAGACCCGTATGCGGCTCCGATGGTCGACGTATCGCTGGAGGCAGAACTGGCAGAAGACGACATGATCGTCGAAGATTTGATGGCTCCGTCCGTGGAACCCGAGGTGCGCGTCTATACGCCCCAACATTCGGGCTTCACCCAGCCTGCCAAGAAGGTTGTGCAGCACCCGCCGAAGAAGCCAACCCAGCCCTCGACCCGTGCAAAAGCTGAATCCCAGCCCGCGTTGAAATTTGACGATGCCCATCCGGGATACGAGCTTCCGCCGCTGAACCTGCTGGCGAACCCCACCACGATCGAGCGTCACGTTCTGTCGGACGAGGCGCTGGAAGAAAACGCGCGGATGCTGGAAACCGTTCTGGATGACTATGGCGTGAAGGGCGAGATCGTGTCCGTCCGTCCCGGTCCCGTCGTTACAATGTACGAACTGGAACCCGCCCCCGGCCTGAAAGCCAGCCGTGTCATCGGTCTGGCCGACGACATCGCGCGATCGATGTCGGCCCTGTCGGCGCGTGTGTCGACCGTGCCCGGTCGTTCGGTCATCGGGATCGAACTGCCCAACGAACGCCGCGAGATGGTGTCCTTCCGCGAGATCCTGTCGACCCGAGACTTTGGCGACGGTAATCAGCGCCTGCCGCTGGCGCTGGGCAAGGATATTGGCGGCGAACCCGTCGTGGCGAACCTTGCCAAGATGCCCCACCTGTTGATCGCAGGGACCACCGGGTCAGGTAAATCCGTGGCCATCAACACCATGATCATGTCGCTGCTCTATAAGCTGACGCCGGAAGACTGCCGGATGATCATGATCGACCCGAAGATGTTGGAACTGTCTGTCTATGATGGCATTCCGCACCTGTTGTCGCCTGTTGTGACCGATCCGAAAAAGGCGGTCGTCGCCCTGAAATGGGTCGTGGGCGAGATGGAAGAACGCTATCGCAAGATGTCCAAAATGGGCGTGCGCAACATCGAAGGCTATAACAGCCGCGTCGCCGACACGCTGGCCAAAGGCGAGATGTTCGAGCGCACCGTTCAGACGGGCTTTGACGACGATACCGGCGAACCGATCTTCGAGAGCGAAGAGTTCGCCCCCAAGAAGCTACCCTTCATCGTGGTTGTGGTCGACGAAATGGCGGACCTGATGATGGTCGCGGGCAAGGAAATCGAAGCCTGCATCCAGCGTCTGGCCCAGATGGCCCGTGCATCCGGCATTCACATCATCATGGCCACGCAGCGCCCGTCGGTTGACGTGATCACCGGCACGATCAAGGCCAACTTCCCGACCCGGATTTCGTTCCAGGTGACCTCGAAAGTCGACAGCCGCACCATTCTGGGCGAGCAAGGCGCCGAGCAACTTTTGGGCATGGGTGACATGCTCTACATGGCCGGCGGTTCGAAAATCACCCGCGTGCATGGTCCGTTCGTGTCCGACGAGGAAGTCGAGGAGATCGTCACCTACCTGAAAAGCTTCGGCCCGCCCGAATATGTGGGCGGCGTGTCGGATGGCCCGTCGGAAGACAAGGCTGACAATATCGACGCGGTTCTTGGGCTGAACACCGGTGGCAACACCAACGGCGAAGATGCGCTTTATGATCAGGCGGTTGGGATTGTGATCAAGGATCGCAAATGCTCGACTTCGTATATCCAGCGCAAGCTTGGCATCGGCTATAACAAAGCCGCGCGTCTGGTCGAACAGATGGAGGACGAAGGCCTCGTTTCCGCATCAAATCATGTCGGAAAACGTGAAATCCTAATTCCAGAACAGCAGTAACGCCCCGCCCGGACAACGATCCGGACAGCGCCGTCCCTTTGGGGGCGGCGCGACTTTCAACGACAACAAACGACAATAAAACTGAGGCAAACCCATGATTCAACGTCGTCACACAACCGACCGTATGAGCCAAAGCGTCACCCACAAGGGTATCGTCTATCTGGCCGGTCAGGTCGGCACCCCCGGCAACAGCGTGGCCGAGCAGACCCGCGAATGTCTTGAGCAGATCGAAAAGCTGCTGGACGAGGCTGGTTCCTCGACCAAGCACATGCTGCAGGCGATCATCTGGATGGCCGACATGAAAGACTTCGCCGAGATGAACTCGGTCTGGGACGCTTGGGTTCCCAAGGGCCACGCGCCTGCCCGCGCCACCGGCTCGGCTGAACTGGCGACCCCGGATCACAAGGTCGAAGTGATCGTGACCGCCGCGGTTATCGAGTAACCGCCCACCTTGAAAGGCGCGTTATCGCCTATCATCTACTGTTCGGGCTTAAATTTCCCATATCAAACGGGATAAGATAAGCCCGAGCAGTAAAGGTAGGATGAATGACCCCCTTGCGTATGACTTTCGCCGCATTGGCCCTGATGGCCACGGCGCTTCCGGCTCAGGCCGAAAAGATCAGCCTGAATGCGATTTCCAGCTATTTGAACGGTCTAAGCACCGCCAAATCGCAGTTCACCCAGATCAATGACGACGGCACGATTTCGACCGGGACGATCTATCTGAAACGTCCGGGGCGCGCGCGCTTTGAATACAACCCGCCGATGGATGCGCTGGTCGTGGCAGGCGGATCGCAAGTTGCGATCTTCGATGGGAAATCCAACGCGGGCCCGCAGCAGTACCCGTTGAAACGCACGCCGTTGAACCTGATTCTGGCGCGCAATGTGAATTTGGGTCAGGCAAACATGGTGGTGGGTCACGGCTATGATGGGACGGCCACCACGGTTGTGGCGCAGGACCCGGAGAATCCCGAGGTCGGGACGATCGAGCTGAAGTTCACCGCAAATCCGACCGAGCTGCGCCAGTGGGTGATCACCGACAACGCGGGCTCGCAGACGACGGTTCTTCTGGGCGAGCTTGAGAAAGGCATGGACCTTCGCGCGTCGCTGTTTTCGATCACGGCTGCGATCAACAAACGGTCGAGCAACTAAGCGCCGAAACGGAAAATCTGACCCAGGTTTTCCGGGTCAGAGATTGGCTTATCGGCAGTTTGCCAGCTGGATTTGATACATGATCGAACGGCTTGCGACCTCGTCCGCCACGCGCACCAGCCAGGATTTCGACTTGTAGCTGCCACGCAGGTAACCGGTCCGACCCTCGTGATAGGCCAGATATTGGTTGCGCGCATCATGTAGCGGAATGCCCGTGACCTCGTTCGTTTTGGTCATATACCAACCCATGAAATCCGTCGCGTCCTGAATGCTGGTCCGTTTGGCACCGCGGCCGCCTTCGGCCCGCTGGTATTCTTTCCATGTTCCGTCCAGCGCCTGCGCATAGCCATAGGCCGAGCTTTGGCGCCCCATAGGCAGCACGCCCAACACGTATTTCACCGGCGTGCGCGCATCATGTACGAATTTCGATTCCTGATAGACGATCGCCATCTGGACGTGAACTGGGACATTCCATTTCCGTTCGGTCTTCTTCATGGCCCGCAAGATCTTGGGCTGCTGGCGCACGATACTGCACGCATTGTCCAGATTGCGCGGAGCTTGGAGCCACCGCCACATGACGCCACGAACGCCACGACCATGGTCGCGAGAATGAGTTTTTTTCATCTGCCTACTGCTCGTATGTTTTTCACCATTCTAACGGATTTTGGGGGCTGTGGGAATCACCTGATCGGCCTTTTTCGCACCCGCGGCGCATCTTTGCTGATCGGGGCAGAGCGAAACCTGCCGGGGCAAAGATGCCCAAACTGTTTCCAAAAAATCCGGCCAAGCCGCATGGACAATCCAAGGTGTTCGGCGTTAGTCATGGGACAAGGTTGGAGTAATGTTGAAGACACACGCGAAATATCATCTGGGCCAAGTTGTGCGCCACCGGAAGCATCCCTTCCGGGGGGTGGTTTTTGACGTGGATGCGATTTTTTCCAACACCGAAGAATGGTATGACGCCATTCCCGAAGACAGCCGCCCGTCCAAGGATCAGCCGTTTTATCACCTGCTGGCCGAGAATGATCAAAGCTATTACGTGGCCTATGTGTCCGAGCAGAACTTGGTCGAAGATCACTCGGGCGAGCCGATTGAACATCCTGATCTGCCTGATCTTTTCGGCGATTTCGAAGACGGCCAGTACCCGCTGCAGGTTCAGCTGAACTAGCGCCACCTCGTTTCGAAACGCGGCCAACCCGCTGGCAGGCGCGCGTTTTCCTATCTTTTTCGCCACCCTGAGAGATCGCGTTCAGACCCAATATCAGGCCTGTTCGTCCTCGGGTTTTGGGATCCTGAAGGACAGGATATTTCGTCCATCGCGCCGTTCATACTGCAGTTCTTCGGTCAGCTCGCGCACCAAAAGCCAGCCGAATCCCCCTTCGGGCAAGTCACTGACTTCACAGGTTAGATTATGTTCGACCGGCGCATTGGGCAGGTCTGCCGGCAAAGGCAGCCCTTCGTCCTGAACCTGAACGCGTAGCCCCGTGTCCGATTGGTCGACAGACAGATCGATACGTCCCGTAGGCTTTTCCTGATAGGCGTGCTCGACAATGTTGTTCAGAACCTCAGCAAGCACAATTTCGACCACAGATTTTTCTTCTGCGGACAGGGTCAGGGAAAGCACCTTCCCAAGGCCTGCCGCACAGACAGGTTATCGCTTGGAATTTCCAGCTGCAGGTTCTGATCCGAAAGTGGCGTCGCCGCGTTCTGCAAGGTCTGAGCACTCCTGTAAGTGCGGTATTGTCAGCTGGCGTTGGCAAGACCGCCATCAAGGGCCGCATCCACGTTATCGTGGATGGTAAAGACCGAATCCATACGTGTCAGCGCAAAGACCTTGCCGACAGTTTTGGACAGGGCGGCCAGCTCGAAACTGCGTCCCTCGGGGACTTGCTTCATGGCGGCGACAATCGCGCCAAGGCCGCTTGAGTCAATGAAGTCGACTTTCGTCATGTCCACAACAACACGTTGCGGGCCATCCGACGTCATGTCGCGCATCTGGTCTTTGAACTTGATGGCGATGGCGGCGTCAATTCGACTGTTGTCTACAGTGATCACTCGGGCCTCGGGCCCGTCTTGATAGGTAAGCTGCACAGGGTCGCTCCTTCCTCGCGGTTAGTAGAACTACAGTCTAGACGGCGATCCTTACCATTCGGTAAGCGAGTACGGGAAAAGCATTGGTTGGAGGCTATGATGAAAAACGTGGTTATCGCAGGGGCGGCGCGCACCCCCATGGGCGGATTTCAGGGCGCATTCTCGGGTGTGACAGCTTCGGAACTGGGGCGGCGCGGCGATCAAGGCGGCGTTGGAAGATGCAGGCGCCGAGGCCAGCCAGATCGAAGAGCTGCTGATGGGCTGCGTTTTGCCCGCAGGTCAGGGTCAAGCCCCCGCACGCCAAGCAGGCTTTGCCGCGGGTCTGGGCAAAGAGGTTCCCGCCACCACGCTGAACAAGATGTGTGGCTCGGGCATGAAGACCGCGATGATCGCGTATGATCAGGTCGCGCTGGGTGGCACCGACATCATGGTCGCTGGCGGCATGGAGAGCATGACCGAAGCCCCCTACATTCTGCCCAAGATGCGCAGCGGCGCGCGGATCGGCCACGGTGCGGTCGTCGACCACATGTTCCTGGATGGTCTGGAAGACGCCTATGACAAGGGCCGCCTGATGGGCACCTTTGCCGAGGATTGCGCCGAGAGCTTCCAGTTCACCCGCGAAGCGCAAGACGAATATGCGCTGAAGTCGCTGGCGAACTCGCTGGAAGCCCAGAAGACCGGTGCGTTTGAAGGCGAGATTGCCGCCGTCACCATCAAGACCCGCAAGGGCGACGTTGTGGTGGCCGAGGACGAACAGCCCGGCAACGCACGCCCCGACAAGATCCCGACCCTGAAGCCTGCCTTCCGCAAGGATGGTACGGTGACGCCGGCCAACAGCTCGTCGATTTCGGACGGGGCGGCGGCTCTGGTCATTGCATCGGAAGAGGCCGCCAATGCAGCGGGACTGAAAATCCGCGCGCGCATCATGGGCCACGCCAGCCACGCGCAGGAACCGAACCTGTTCACCACTGCCCCCGTGCCTGCTGCGCAAAAGCTGCTGGACCGTCTGGGCTGGACCAAAGACGACGTGGACCTGTGGGAAGTGAACGAGGCGTTCGCCGTTGTTCCCATGGCCTTCATGCATGAAATGGGCCTGTCACGTGACATCGTGAACGTGAACGGTGGCGCTTGTGCATTGGGCCACCCGATCGGTGCCTCGGGCACGCGCATCATGGTGACGCTCTTGAACGCACTGGAAAAGCGTGGTCTGAAACGTGGTGTGGCCGCGATTTGCATCGGGGGTGGCGAGGGCACTGCCATCGCGATCGAACGCGTGTAAGGTCACATCGACCTGCAAGATTAAAGCATTCGACCTTCACGTGAGGCACGAATACCCTGCCATGCTTCGCATTCTCGGGACATTCGCGCCGCAGTATGTTTCAAGTTGAAAGTCGGATGCTTTTGGGCGCGGGTTTCCGCGCCCTTTTCATTTGGAAAACACCATGAAGATCAACTATTCTGAGACCGCCAGATCATCGCCTCGCTGACCGAAGGCGAGACCGACGAGGTCGCCCTGATGGCCACCGTCGCCTGTGAACTGCATCACGCCGATGATCGGTTCGACTGGACCGGTTTCTATCGCGTGACGGAACCCGAGATGCTGAAGATTGGGCCGTATCAGGGGGGGCATGGCTGCCTGCAAATCCCGTTCTCGCGTGGCGTTTGTGGTGCCGCAGCGCGCACGGGCGAGGTGCAGTTGGTCGATGACGTTGACGCCTTCCCCGGCCACATCGCCTGCGCGTCGTCGACCCGCTCTGAAGTCGTGTTGCCGGTCTGGAATGCCGATGGTGCGCTGATTGCGGTGCTGGATATCGACAGCGATCAGCCTGCCGCCTTCACGCAGGACGACGCTGAGGCGCTTGCGAAAATCCTGTCGGATACATTCGCGCGCTAGGTCGATTTCCCACCGAATCCCTGTAAATCTGCCCCGTTTGGCGGCCTGAACACGACATTTCCTCGTCGTATTCGGGCTTGCCACGAATCACCTTTCTGCCCCAGCATGAAAAAAAGCGTGAAAATTTCACGATAACATTCATGCGGAGGTCACATGCTACACAGCGATCCACAGCACCTGAACCGGACTAGTCTGGGGGCTGACCTGCGGGCCTTGCGCAAATCGCGTGGCATGACGATCTCGGATCTGGCCGAAGCTCTGGGGCGGTCCGTCGGGTGGGTCAGTCAAGTGGAACGCGACAAATCCGAGCCTTCGATTTCCGATCTGCGCGCAATCGCCGAGGCGCTGGGCGTGCCCATGTCGCTGCTTTTTGCGCACAAGTCCTCGCCCCGCGGGCGAGCAGGGGCGGATCGTGCGCGCAGGCAATCGACGCCCGATGGGCGCAAGCCACGAAGGGTTGCGGGAAGAGCTTCTGTCCCCCGACCTGACCGACGATTTCGAGATGGTGCATTCCACCTTCGCACCGCACTCGAAGATGCAGACCCCCGCCAGCCGTCCCACGCAAGAGGTCGGCTATATGGTCTCGGGCAAGTTGGACCTGACCATTGGCGGGCGCAGTTTCACCGTGCAGACCGGCGACAGTTTCCGCATCAAGCACGAGACCTATGACTGGGCAAATCCCTATGACGAACCCGCCGTTGCGATCTGGGTGATCGCGCCGCCGGTGTATTGATTGCCATGCATCTGGCCCAACACTTTCGCACGCTTGCCGCGCGACAGACCCGCAACGGACCACAGACACAACGAACACTCGCATCACATGGAGACCTCAATGTCCGACTTCCCCACCAAAGCACGCGTCGTCATCATCGGCGGCGGTGTTGTCGGCGCCTCGACGCTGTATCACCTCGGTCTAAAAGGCTGGACCGACTGTGTGCTGCTTGAAAAGAACGAGCTGACGGCAGGGTCTACCTGGCACGCGGCGGGCAACGTGCCGACGTTCTCGACCAGCTGGGCGATCATGAATATGCAGCGCTATTCGACCGAGCTGTATGCGCGTCTGGGCGAGGAAGTCGATTACCCGATGAACTATCACCAGACCGGCTCGATCCGTCTGGCCCACACCAAAGAGCGGATGCAAGAGTTTGAACGCGCCTGTTCCATGGGCCGCTATCAGGGCATCGAGATGGAGATGTGGACGCCCGAGCAGGCGAAGGAACGCTACCCGTTCCTTGAAACTCACGACCTAATGGGCGTGCTGTGGGATCCGTCGGATGGCGATATCGATCCGGCTCAGGTCACCCAAGCGATGGCCAAAGGTGCACGTGATCTGGGCCAGAAGATTCTGCGTTTCACCCCTGCGACCGGCGTGACCCAGAAGGAAGACAAGACGTGGATCGTGCATACCGAGAAAGGTGATATCGAGGCGGATTATGTGGTGAACGCTGCCGGGTACTATGCCCAGCGCGTTGGCGAGTGGTTCAAGCCCTATGGCGGCCGCACCGTGCCGATGATGGTGATGGAGCACCAGTACCTGCTGACCGAACAGATCCCGGAAATCGAGGCTTGGTCCAAGGAACACGGCGGCAAACTGCCCCTGATCCGCGACGTGGACGTGTCGTACTATCTGCGTCAGGAAAAGCACGGCTATAACCTTGGCCCGTACGAGCCGAACTGTAAGGCCCATTGGCTGGGCGACGACAAGATGCCCGACGATTTCAGCTTCCAGCTGTGGCAGGAAGATCTGGACCGGATCGAGGATATCGTCGTCGACGCCATGGCCCGCGTGCCGCTGATGGAGACCTCGGGCGTGTCCAGCGTGATCAACGGCCCGATCCCCTATGCCCCCGATGGTCTGCCCCTGATGGGTCCGATGCCGGGTGTTGAGAACGCGTTCGAGGCCTGTGTCTTCACCTTCGGCATCGCGCAAGGCGGTGGCGCAGGTAAGGTCATGGCCGAATGGATCGTCGATGGCGCGACCGAATGGGACATGTGGGCGGTCGATCCGCGCCGCTACACCGACTACACCGATCAGGATTACTGCGATCAGAAAGGGATGGAGGTCTACGGCAACGAATACGCCATGCACTTCCCCCATCACGAATGGCCCGCCGCCCGCGACAAGAAACTGTCACCGGTACATGACCGCGTGATTGCCGCTGGGGGCCAGATGGGCGCCTATAACGGTTGGGAGCGCGCCAACTGGTTTGCAAAGGACGGCGACGATACCTCGGAAGAAGCGACGCACACATGGGGCCGCTCTGGCCCCGTGGGAGGCGCGTATCAAAGAAGAATGCGAGGCCGTGCGTGACGGCGTGGGCGTTCTGGACCTGCCGGGCTTCTCGCGCTTTGTTGTCAAAGGCGACGGTGCTGCCGAGGCTCTGCGCGGTCTAGTGACCGGTGGTCTGCCCAAGGTCGGACGTATCAACCTGGTCTATATCGCCGACAACCGCGGCCGCATCCTGACCGAAATGTCGTGCATGCGTCTGGGTGAAGACGATTTCGTTATGATCACCGCCGCGACAGCTCAGTGGCATGACCGGGACATTCTGGTGCAAGCGATGCCTGCGACTGTTTCGGTCGAGGACGTCACCACCACCCGCGACACGCTGATTGTGACCGGACCCAAGTCGCGCGATCTGTTGGCAGGTTTGTCGGATGCGGATCTGAGCCTTGGCTGGCTGACCCATCAGGCGGCTACCGTCGCTGGTAAACCTGCGCATCTGGTGCGTGTGTCCTTCGCGGGCGAGCTGGGCTGGGAAGTCCACGCGCTGAACGACGACATGCCGGCGATCTATGACGCGATCGTAGGCGGGGGCGCCAAGCCCTTCGGCATGTACGCGCTGAATTCTTTGCGTCTGGAAAAAGGCTATCGTGCGTGGAAGGGCGATCTGTCGACGGATTACTCGCTGCTGGAAGGCGGGCTTGGCCGTTTCGTCAAGCTGGACAAGCCACAGGACTTCCCGGGCAAGGCCGCGATCCAGAACGAGATGCAGCAGGGCGTGAAGAAATCCTTCGTGACCCTGACGGTCGAGGCCGGGGACGCCGACGCGCCCTATATGTCCTGCATCTGGTCGGGCGACGAGATCGTCGGCGAAACCACCTCGGGCGGGTGGGGCCATCGCGTGAACAAGTCGATCGCGCTGGGCATGGTTCGTGCCGAACTGGCCACCCCCGGCACCGTGCTTGAGGTCGAAATCTACGGCGAGAAGTTCAAAGCCGTGGTGCAGGAAGACCAACCGCTGTGGGATCCGGCAAACGAGCGTCTGCGCGCCTGATCGCATGATAAAACCGCCCCGCGCGCGCCAAGATGCGCGGGGCACACCAACAGGGAAGGAACAGACGATGAAGGACATGATCCAACATCCCGTTCAGGTCGACATCCTGATGTCAGACGGCTTTGTCTTGACCGAATTGTCCGCCATTCTTGAACTTCTGCGCATCGCCAACCGCGTCACCGCGCGCCAGGTGTTTCGCTGGCAGAATCTGTCGCGCCATGGTGGGGATGTGCGCTGTCGTGCTGGGGATCGATGTAGCGACCCAGCCCTTCCACTCCAAACCGTCGGCGCATTACGTCTTTGTGCTGGGCAATTCCGATCCCGACGCGAAAGAGCTGTCACTGCAAAAGGAAATCAAAGCCTATCAATGGGCCGGAGCCCGCGTGATCCTGCTGTCCGAAGCGGCCAGCCGTCACATCGCCGAGACCGGCGAACAAACGATGAGCCACACCACCCATTGGGAAAACCGCGCGGTTCTGAACGAACGCGGCACGCCTGGGGTCGGGTCTTATGCGCTGGTTGCTGACGATGGTCGCATCATCACATCCGCGGGGATGGGATCGACCCATGACCTTGTGCTGGCCCTGCTGGGTAGCCACCTGTCCGCAGCCTCGGTCGCGACGGTGGCCGACATCATGCTGCACGAGAAGATCCGCACATTCTCGACCCTGCAACCCTTTGGCGGGAAGGAACTTACCCTAACCGGAAATCGCGCGCTGGACCAATGTGTCGAGCTGATGCAGGCCAATCTGGAAGAGCCGCTGCGCATCTCGGAACTGGTCGCGCTGCTGGGGATTTCCGAACGCTCGCTGGAACGTCATTTCCGCACGCATTTCCACACCACGCCCAACGCGTACTACCGTGAACTGCGCCTGAACCACGCCAACACGCTGCTTTTGAAAACCGCGATGAGCGTGCGTGATGTCGGGCTGGCCTGTGGCTTTCCCAACGGCTTCTCGTCGCTGTTCCGCCGCCATTTCGGCGTGACCCCCATGTCGCTGCGCAAGACCGGAAACTTGCCTGCCTATAATAGCTAATTTCCGTCAATTTTGGCGAAAACAAGATGTTTGGTCGCGATGCTGCGTGCAAATCTCGACCCGAATCCATCAAGGAGTGATGTCATGTCCCTGCCCACACAAGCCCGCGTTGTCATCATCGGTGGCGGCGTCATCGGCTGCTCTGTCGCCTATCACCTGACCAAGCTTGGCTGGAAAGATGTGGTGCTACTTGAACGCAAGCAGCTGACATCCGGCACCACGTGGCACGCTGCAGGTCTGATTGCCCAGCTGCGCGCGACGGCGAACATGACGAAGCTGGCGAAATACTCGCAGGAGCTCTATGGCGACCTTGAGGCTGAAACGGGCGTTGCCACCGGCTTTAAACGTGTGGGCTCGATCAGCGTGGCGCTGACCACTGAGCGGATGGAAGAACTGGCCCGTCAGGCCGCTATGGCCCGCGCCTTTGGCGTCGACGTGGAAGAGATCACCGCCGAAGAAGCCCTGTCGCGCTATGAACATCTGAACATTGACGGCGTGGTTGGTGGAGTCTGGCTTCCCAAAGACGGGCAGGGCGACCCGGCCAACATCGCGCTGGCTTTGGCCAAGGGCGCACGTCAACGCGGCGCGACCGTCAAAGAGCGCACAAAAGTTACCGGTATCCAGCGCGATGGGCGCAAGGTGACGGGTGTCGATTGGGCCTCGGATGATGGCAAGGAACAGGGTCACATCGCCTGCGATATGATCGTGAACTGCGCAGGCATGTGGGGCCACGAGGTTGGCCGTATGGCCGGTGTGAACGTCCCGCTTCATGCTTGCGAGCACTTCTATATCGTGACCGAAGCCATTTCTGGCCTGACCCAGATGCCCGTGCTGCGCGTGCCGGACGAATGCGCGTATTACAAGGAAGACGCAGGCAAGATGCTGCTGGGTGCGTTTGAACCAAACGCGAAACCTTGGGGCATGAACGGTATCGCAGATACGTTCGAGTTCGATCAGCTGCCCGAGGATTTCGACCATTTTGAACCGATCTTGGAAAACGCCTGTAACCGCATGCCGATGCTGGCCGAGGCCGGTATTCACACTTTCTTCAACGGCCCGGAAAGCTTCACGCCTGACGATGCCTATCACCTTGGCCTTGCGCCCGAGATGGACAATGTCTGGGTCGCGGCGGGCTTCAACTCGATCGGCATTCAGTCGGCGGGCGGCGCGGGTATGGCGCTGGCGCAGTGGATGGAGGACGGCGACAAGCCCTTCGATCTGGCGACGTGGACATCAGCCGAATGCAGCCGTTCCAAGGCAACAAGCACTACCTGTATGAACGCTCGAAAGAGACGCTGGGCCTGCTTTATGCCGACCACTTCCCGTTCCGCCAGAAGGCCACCGCACGCGGCGTGCGCCGGACCCCGTTCCACCACCACCTGAAGGAACAGGGCGCGGTCTTTGGTGAACTCGCCGGTTGGGGAACGCGCCAACTGGTTTGCGAATGAAGGTCAGAAGGCGGAGTATGAATACACTTGGGGCCGCCCCAATTGGTTCGACAACGCCGCCGCCGAACACAAAGCCATTCGCGAGAATGTTGGCATGTACGACATGTCGTCCTTCGGCAAAATCCGCGTCGAAGGCCCGGATGCCGAGGCGTTCATGAACTATGTGGGTGGCGGCGATTACGCGGTGCCCAACGGCAAGATCGTCTATACCCAGTTCCTGAACCGTCGCGGCGGGATCGAGGCCGACGTGACCGTCACCCGCCTGACCGAGACCTCGTATCTGGTCGTCACCCCTGCCGCCACTCGTCTGGCCGATCAGACATGGATGCAGCGTCATGTGGGCGACTTCCGCGTGGTGATCACCGATGTCACCGCGGGCGAAGGCGTCTTGGCCGTGATGGGGTCCGAACGCCCGCAAGCTGCTTGAGAAAGTCAGCCCGAACGACTTCACCAACGCCACCAATCCCTTCGGCACCGCGCAGGATATCGAGATCGGCATGGGTCTGGCCCGCGCCCACCGCGTGACCTATGTCGGCGAGCTGGGGTGGGAGATTTATGCCTCGGCTGACATGGCGGGGCACGTGTTCGAAACGCTGTACGACGCCGGGCAGGACTTGGGCCTGAAGCTGTGCGGGATGCATATGATGGACAGCTGCCGGATCGAAAAAGGCTTCCGCCATTTCGGCCACGACATCACCTGCGAAGACCATGTGCTGGAAGCCGGGCTTGGCTTTGCCGTGAAGACCGACAAGCCGGACTTTATCGGGCGCGACGCCGTGCTGGCCAAGAAGGAAAGCGGGCTGGAAAACCGGATGGTTCAATTCAAACTGACCGACCCCGAGCCGCTGCTCTATCATAACGAACCTGTCCTCCGCGATGGCGAGATCGTGGGCTATCTCAGCTCGGCTCCTACGGCCACCATCTGGGGGCGGCGATGGGCCTGGGCTACGTGCCGTGTAAAGGCGAAAGCGCCGCGGATGTTTTGGCGTCGAGCTATGAAATCGACGTGGCGGGAACCCGCGTGAAGGCCGAAGCATCGTTGAAGCCGATGTACGACCCGAAAGGCGAGCGCGCCAAGGTCTGATGCCATCACGAAACGTGATGCGTGGTGTCACGACATTCACGCTATCCAATCCCTCATCCGGCCTGCATAAAGACCGGGTGAGGAGCGTGACATGGCTGTGACATCAAAACCGGAAAATGTGGATACGCCGCAAGGGCTTGCCTTTGCGATCACGGCTTATGTGCTGTGGGGTTTTCTGCCGCTTTACCTGAAGCTTCTGACCCACATGCCCGCAACCGAGGTGCTGGCCCATCGCGTGATCTGGTCCGTCCCCGTCGCGGGCGCCGTGCTGATTGCCATGGGGCGCACGCGTGATCTGAAGACCGTTCTGATGGATCGCCGAAGCTGCTGCTGGCCTTGGTCACGGCAACGCTGATTTCGGTCAACTGGGGCATCTACATCTGGGCGATTGGTGCCGAGCAGACGGTCGAGGCCGCGTTGGGCTATTATATCAACCCACTGTTTTCGATCCTGATGGGCGCCATGCTGTTGGGGGAACGCTTGTCACCTGCGCAATGGGTGGCAGTGATTTTGGCGGCGTTGGCCGTGATCGTCCTGACGGTCGAAACGGGCCGCCTTCCGATGGTCGCGCTCAGCCTGATGCTGACCTGGGGTTTCTATGCCTATTTCAAAAAGTCGCTGCCCATCGGGCCCAATCAGGGCTTCCTGCTTGAGGTGCTGATCCTAACGCCACCCGCGCTGGCTTATGTCGTTTGGCTGGGCGCCACCGGGCAGGGGCATCTGTTCACTTCGACTTGGGACACGGCGCTTCTGATGGGCTGTGGGCTGGTCACCGCCGTGCCGCTGATGGTCTATGCGAATGGTGCGAAACTGCTGCGTCTGTCGACCATCGGCATTCTGCAATACATCGCGCCGACGATGATCTTCCTGGTGGCGGTCTTTGTCTTCCGCGAACCGTTCGGAGGTGCCAAGCTAGTTGCTTTCCCGCTGATCTGGCTGGCGCTTGTGATCTATACGACGTCAATGTTTCGGCAGATGCGGCGCATGCGGTGACTTGCAGCGCGGGGTCTCAGCCGCTATCCCGCGCGCATGTCGTCTGAATACAACCCGCCGCAAGACCCACTGGTCATCCTGCACCACGATCACGAGCTTCTGTTCGTGGACAAGCCCTCGGGTCTGTTGTCGGTGCCGGGCAAGGGCGAGCATCTGGCCGATTGCCTGATCGCGCGCATTCAGGCGGTGTTTCCCGAAGCACTGCTGGTTCATCGTCTGGACCGCGATACCTCGGGCGTAATGGTCTTTGCACTGACGCCACACGCGCAGCGCCATCTGGGGCTTCAGTTCGAGAAACGGCAGACCAAGAAAACCTATCTGGCGCGGGTCTTTGGTCGCGTTGAAGAACGGGAAGGCACCGTCGATCTGCCTTGATCGTTGACTGGCCCAACCGCCCCAAGCAGCATGTGGATTTCGAGAACGGCAAACCTGCCGTGACCGACTGGAAAGTCCTGCGCTATGAAGAGAACGCCACTCGGATGCGGCTGTTCCCGCAGACGGGCCGTAGCCATCAGCTGCGCGTGCATATGCTGGAACTCGGCCATCCCATTCTGGGCGACCCGTTCTATGCAACCGGCGAAGCCCTGAACGCCCCGCGCCTGATGCTGCATGCCGAAAGCCTGCGCTTGCGCCACCCGGACGGAGGAAAAGGGATCACCATCAAGGCGAAATGCCCGTTCTGACGGCTTGACCTTGGGGCAGTAAGTCTTGCCGCCCGGCGCGCTTCCTGATTGACTGGCACGACCTGCGAAGGAGGCCCCAATGCATCAGCCCGTCATTTCCGGCACCGGCGTATTCACGCCCGAACAGACCATTACAAACGCCGAACTGGTGAAGGCGTTCAACGCCTATGCCGACAAGTTCAACGCAGCAAATGCAGATGGCATCGCGGCGGGCGACGTGGTTGAGATGGGCCATTCCTCGGAAGAGTTTATCGTGTCGGCCTCGGGGATTCATCAGCGCTACGTCATGGATAAAACCGGGGTTCTGGATCCCGATGTGATGCATCCAACCCTGCGCGAACGCGCGGATGACGAGCCGGGGATCATGACGGAAATGGGCGTAGTTGCTGCCGCAAAGCTTTGGCGCAGGCAGGGTGTGACGCGGCGGACGTAGATCTGGTGATCTGTGCAGCCTCGAACCACGAACGCGCCTATCCGGCCATCGCGATTGAAATCCAACAGGCGCTGGGCGCGGGCGGCTTTGCGTTTGACATGAACGTGGCGTGTTCGTCAGCGACATTCGGTATTCAGGCCGCCGCTGACATGATCCGCTCGGGGTCGGTCAAACGCGCACTGGTGGTCAATCCCGAGATCTGCTCGGCCCATCTGGAATGGCGCGACCGTGATTGCCACTTCATCTTCGGGGACGTGGCAACCGCGACCCTGATCGAGCGCAAGGAAGATGTCCAAGGCGATCATTTCGAGATCCTGTCGACCCGCTGCCTGACTCAATTTTCGAATAACATTCGCAACAACAACGGTTTCCTGCGCCGCACCCGGGAAGAGACCGCTGACCTTCCCGACCGGCGCGACATGCAGTTCATGCAAAACGGGCGCAAAGTGTTCAAAGAGGTGCTGCCGATCGTGTCGAAGCACATCTTGGGGCACATCGCGGATATCGGTGTGGGGCAGGATGATCTGAAGCGGCTGTGGCTGCATCAGGCCAACAAGTCGATGAATGACTTCATCGGGAAGAAGGTGCTGGGCCGTACGCCCGAGGCCGATGAGCAGCCCAATATTCTTCAAGACTACGCCAACACCTCATCCGCCGGGTCGATCATTGCCTTCTCGAAATATTCGGACGACATGGCGCCGGGTGATACCGGCGTGATCTGTTCGTTCGGCGCAGGCTACTCGGTTGGGTCGGTTGTGGTGCGCCGCGCCTGAGGTTAGGCGTTTACCTCACCGCACGATGAATTCTGCATGAAGCGCACCGGCGGCTTTGATGCTTTTCAGAATGTCGATCATGTCGCGCGGCGCCACGCCCAAGGCGTTCAACCCGGCCACAAGTTCAGACAAGGACGCACCGCCGCTGACCTCGGCCAATCCAATGCCGGGTTCTTCCTCGATCGTGGCTTTGGTGCGTGGCACCACGATGGCCTCGCCGTCCGAGAACGGGTTGGGCTGAACCACGATGGGTTGCTCTTGAATGCGCAAGGTCAAGTTGCCCTGTGACACTGCCACTCGGCTGATCCGTACATCCTCGCCCATCACGATGGTGCCTGACCGTTGGTCGACCACAACCTTGGCGCGGCGCTCGGGCTCAACCCCGATGTTTTCGATGGTCCCCAGTGCGTGCGCTGGTGAAATCGCCCGCGTTGCGGTGATGTCGACCACCACGGTGCCGCTGTCCAACATGCGCGACACAACGCGACCGTATTTGCCATTGATGGCCCGTTCGATCCGTTCTGCGGTAGTGAAGTCCGGGGTGCGCAGGGCCAGCCGGATGGATTTCAGCTTGGTGAAGTCAAAGTCGATCTCTTGCTCAACACGTGCGCCACTGGGGATCACGCCGCTGGTGGGAACGCCTTTGGTCACCGAGCCACCATCGCCTTCGGCACTTGCCCCACCCGCGATCACAGTGCCTTGCCCGACGGCATAGATCTCGCCATCTGCGGCATTCAGGGGTGTCATGATCAACGTGCCACCCAGCAGGCTTTTCGCGTCTCCAATCGCCGAGACCGTCACATCGATCTGCGATCCTGCGCGCGCGAACGGGGGCAGCGAGGCCGTGACGAACACCGCCGCCACGTTTTTGGGCCGGAACTGTTCGCCGGTGATGTTGACGCCCAGCCGTTCCAGGATATTCGACATGATGTCTTCGGTGAAAGGCGCGTTGCGGATGCCATCCCCCGTGCCGTTCAATCCGACAACCAGCCCGTAGCCGACCAGGTCGTTGCCGCGTACGCCGTCGAATTCCACCAGATCCTTGATGCGAATCGAGTTCGCATGGGCGACGGTCGCCAAAGCGAAAAGCGCAATTAGGCAGGCAAGAAGATGTTTCATCGCATGTAATCCGTGAAATTAAGTTTCGAGAGATGTGCGGTGGTGGTGTAAAGCGCCTCGAGCTGGCCATAGAGTTCTTCCAGCCTTGCGGCGGTGTCGAACGGATCCGCGGCCGTCAGTTCGTTGTAGGAAAGCTCCAACGCGTGCTGTTCGGCTGTGTTATGTGCCACCGCGTTTTCGATCCGTGCCTCGACGGCACCGACCCGTGCTTGCAACATCGTGGTGTCATCGACCGCGCTAAGAAGGGCGTTTGACGACATTTCGGCCAGGGATTTCTGTTGATCCAGATCCCCGGAAAGCGCGCCCTCGGCCAGCACTACTGTTTTGGCGACGGCAGCCAGAAGGTTGCGTATCTCGGGGTCATTGGCGCGAACGGGCAGTGTTGCGATTTCACCATTGCCCAATCGAATGGGGCCATAGCTCTCGTCTGACCCCAGATAGCCAAGCGTATCAAACCCGCCGCCGGGCGTATTGAACCAGTCGTCGATGGCGGCTGAAACGCCGGTGGCGGTAACCTCGCCCGAAATGGCGGCCATCAGTTCGATGATGATCGTGTCAGCATTGGCAAGGGCGGGGCCGTCGGTGGCCGAACCTGCAAAAAGTGACCGCCCTCCAGCGCCTGTGTTCAGCTTCGAAATGATCGAGGCAAACTTCTGCTCTGCATCCAGTGCTGTGGTTTGCAGCATGGTCACGTTGTTTGCGCTGCGCGCCGCGATCAACCCGCTTGAGAGATCCTGCGCCTGTGTGTGAATCGTGGTTAACGCGACCTGCGTGGTCTCTGCCATCAGCCGCGCCTCGTTCGTGGCTTGCACATGCGTCGACATAAGTTTGAGGCTGTGCTCCAGCCCCGCGAGCGCACCGTAGCCGCCAGTCTTGTGTGCTCCCAAATCAGTTTTGCGTCCTGTGGACAGTTCCGTGCTGAGCCGCGTCAGATCCTGACGCAACTGCGTGCTATGTCTCCGGGTCAGGAAGGTGCTGGCCATGTCGCCGAAAGTGGAAATGCTCATCCTGCGCTCCTTACATGCTTAACAGAAGTTGCAGCATTTCGTCGGCGGCAGTGACCACCTGAGCGTTGGCGGCGAAGGCCTGTTCGATGACCATCAGCTTCTGCATTTCTGCATTCGTATCGACACCTTGCGCCAGTTCCATCTCGCGCAGGCTGTCATTCTGGGCCGCGTCAAAACCCAGTTGTGCTTCGCTATGGGGACAGGCTCGCCGCGACGCTATTCAGCAGGTCCGTTGCCAAGCCCGCCGAGGATCGCGCTGCGCCCGAGAACCCACCCGAGGCGGCAACTTTCGGGGCGTCTAATGCATCGACCAGCTGACCAAGAAGCGTGGCATTGCCGACATTGCCTGGCACCGCGGCCCCAAGCCCGTCGCGAAGCCGCCAAGCCGCGCCGCCTTGTGCCGGGTCAACGGCGGCGTTCAAGGTGAGGCGACTGCTGAGAGCGATTTCATCTGCCGGATCAAACACCGCGCCAGCATCAGTAAACAGACCCGGCGCCCCCGGTGCGCGCGTCGCATCCAAGGCCGGGTCCTGAAAACGTTCCACAAGATCTCGGGCAAAGGCATCCAGCTGTTCCTGTGCGGTTACCGCCAGATCGTCACGGACCTGAAAATGGGCCGCCAGTGATCCGCCAGTGATCGCGTTGCGGTCGGCGGTAGTGTCAATCGGCTGGCCATTGATGGTCAGCCCAGACAGGGCACCACTGCCCAGCGTCATTTCGGGGACGATTGTGTTGACGGGTGAGAACCCAAGCTCTGCGGCGCGCCCATCCAGCAGAATGGCTCCGCCGCTCGAGATCAGGGCGACCTGCCCCCCATCGCGCGGAACCTGTTTGATCGGGATGATCGAGGACAGCGCGTCGATGGCCTGCTGTCGCTGGTCCATCAGCCCCGAGGAATCCGCACCGCGTACGATCGCCGCCTGAATCTTGGTGTTCAGATCCTGCACATCCTTCAGGCCCTGATTCAGTTGGGCGACCTCTTGCGCAATGGACTGATCTGCCGTCAGCCGTGTGTCCTGAATGTGATCGGACGTGGTTTTCAGATGGGACACAATGTTGCGCGCTGCGTTCAGGCTGGCATTCAAGGCCGCTTCGCTATCGGGCCGGGCGACGGCTTCGATCAGGGCAGCTTCAAATTGGGCCATACGACCCGAGAGCGACCCCAATTGATCCGGGGTGCCGATCGCCTTTTCAAGCCCGTCCAGAAAGTTCGACCGGGTGCTTCCGTATCCCACCGCCGCGTCCGACAGGCGGCGGTCGCCTAAAAGCCGTTCGTCCACATGACGGTTAACCCCTTCGATTACGACCCCCGACGGCGCCCCGCCCAACGTACGTGACGACAGGCTAAGGGATCGGACACCATACCCTTCTGTCGTCGCGTTGGCGACGTTTGAGGACACGACATGAGCCGCGCGTGCATTTGCGCCGAGGCCGGTCAGTGCATTGTAGAGGGCGCTGTTGAGGGTCATTGGAGGTTACTTCGCTATACCGGGTCAGCGTTTGATGTTGGTGGTTTCCTGCAACATCTCGTCGACGGTCTGGATCACCTTCGCGTTCGAACTATAGGCGCGCTGGGTCTGAATCAGGTTGGTCAGCTCGCCCGCGACATCGGTGGTCGATCCCTCGCGCGCAAAGCCCACAACTTCGCCTGTCGGGCCGTCACCGGCATCCCACATGAAGAACGATCCGCTTTCTGGTGACACCTGATAGGCTTGGTTTGACATCGAGGTCAGGCCGTTCGGGTTCGATACGTCCACCAGTGGAACCTGATAGATCGTGCGGATGAACCGGTGTCATAGGTCGCTTTCAGGAAGCCGTGTTCGTCAATTTGCACCGCAGTCAGGTTGCCCACTGGAGAGCCGTTTTTGGTGATGGCCACTGGGGCAAAACTGTCCGACAACTGGGTCAGGCCGTTGGGATCTCCGATCCCGCCGATGGTCAGCGACAGCGGACCACCCGCGACCGTCAGATCCAGTGTCCCGTCGATGGCATTGTAGGCACCGCCCGAAACCACTGTGACGGATGCCAGCGTGCCGCCGTCGGCACGGCTGTCATCGAATACCAGAGTGTATTCGCCAACCACCGCCCCGCCCGAGGCGCTGTCGGTGATTTGCATCGTCCAAGTGTTCGACGATCCAGTGCCCGGCACGGTTGGGGTAAAACTGAAATCCAGCGTTTCCGATGTGCCAAGGTTGCCGAAATACTCGACGGACAGAGGCAACGGAGTGCCAGCAGAACCTGCTTCGGTCTCGACAGCTGGCAGGTTGACGCCAAGCTTCATGTCCGTGGTTGGGTCGCCGGCTGTCTGGTTGGCGTTGATGACGACAGGTTCCAACCCAACACCGGTATCGCGCGGATAAGTGCCAACGTTGCCGTCTGCATCTGCTGGCCATCCCAAAAGCACAAGTCCGGTTTCTGTTTTTAGAACGCCTTCGGAATCCGTGCGGAATGACCCAGTGGTGGTCATCATCATCGGCCGTTCGCCTGGGTTCGCATCGGCATAGACTTCTTGGGTGACGGGCAGCATGCCGCGCCCGCCGACCGCAATGTCCATCGGGTTCGACGTCGAGATCAAGGGCCCGTGTTCATCGATCAGGCGCTGGGTCGTGGTACGCACACCGCCGGCGGAATAGGTGCCTGACCCGGCATGCCCGCCGATGACAAGACTTTGAAAGTCAGCCGTGGCCCGTTTGTACCCAAACGTCGAAGAGTTCGCGATGTTGTCAGAAATCGTCGCCAATTTCGTCGCATGCGCATTCAGCCCGGACACGCCGGCACTTAGTGAGGAGGAAATCGTCATGGTGCGCCTTTCTGCTGCATCTACCTCGTATCTGGGACAGATTGGACCGAGCGCCCTTAACAGCCGCCTAATAGGGGCGAGATCCACAGCAATTTCTTGTATCTGTAAGAATACATTACCTTTTCGAGCGCAGCAGGATCAGCTCGATCCGGTTGTTGCGCGCGGCCATCGGGTTCGGCGTGACCGGTTCGTGATCTGCGTGACCGGTGACGCGCTGCACTTTGTTCGGGGATTCGCCCAGCGATTCGTACAGCCTTCGCACCGCATCGGCCCGACCTGAGGATAGCTGCCATGCGGTGTTTTCGGCCACGACGACCGGTTGCGTGGCCACGTGGCCCTCGATCGCGACACCGTTCTTGGCCAAGTCGAAGACTTCGGCGATGGTGATCAGGATCTCTTCCAGGATCGGTGCAGGCGTCGTGGTGCCAGCGTGAAACAGCGGGGCGTGGTCCAGCGCGAAAATCTCGACCAACAGGCCTTCGTCGGTGACGCGGGTCACGACATGGCGCCGAAGCTTGTCGCTGGTCATGCTTTCGCCAGAGCGGCTGAGCAGCATCTCTTCGACCTCTTTCAGCTTGGCGGTTTCCTTTTCGCCACTGTCGCCCGAGTTGTCGGCCTGATTGCCATCCTTGGAAGTTGCGGGATCGCGTGGAACGCCGCCTGTGCCGGTCTGCGACAGGCTTTCATCGCTGAGCACACTATCCCCCCCGAACGAGCCACTGCCACCACCCGAGACGCGGGTAATCGGAATGGTCGGGCTGAAGTAATCCGCAATGCCCTTGCGCTGCTTTTCTGTGGTTGCGTTCAACAGCCACATAAGCAGGAAGAACGCCATCATGGCGGTCACGAAATCCGCATAGGCCACTTTCCACGCGCCGCCGTGATGGCCATCACCACTGACCTTTTTCACTTTCTTGATTATTACCGGAGCTTGCTCATTCGAACGCATCCCACCACCTCATTTTTCACCCGAGATCAGGGATAGCAGCCGCAAGTTTCCATCGGCTTAACTATTCAAATTGTTGCGATTTCATTACTTCTCATGTGAAGTATCGCTTTTTCTTGACTTCGTTTCACATGCAACGATATCATTGCGGCGCAACAGGATGGCCCTTCTGGGCATTGAAACGGATCGATACATGAACACGCACACCCCCTCGCGCGAGATGCAGCGCGCGGTGTCAGCCGTTGGCACCGAAACGTATTACATGCCCGGTTGGGCGAATGACTTTGAAACCGAGGCTCTGCCGGTGCGCTGCCGCAAGGCATGAACAGCCCGCAGAAATGTGAATATGGCCTGTATGGCGAGCAGCTGTCCGGCACCGCCTTCACTGCCAACCCGCCCGAGCGCACGTGGTGTTATCGCATCCGTCCGTCGGTGAAGCACTCGGCGCGCTACACCAAGATTGATGTGCCGTACTGGAAATCCGCGCCCTGCGTGGATCCGGACGTGATTTCGCTGGGCCAGTATCGCTGGGATCCCGTGCCCACCGCCGAAGGTCTGAACTGGGTCACCGGCATGCGCACCATGACCACGGCGGGCGACGTGAACACCCAAGTCGGCATGGCAACCCACGTCTACTTGGTCACCGAGTCGATGGTGGATGATTATTTCTTCTCGCTGACAGCGAGCTGCTGGTCGTGCCGCAGGAAGGCAAGCTGCGCTTCTATACGGAACTGGGTGTCATCGACCTTGCCCCGCAGGAAATCGGCATCATCCCCCGTGCCTTGTCTATCGCGTTGAACTGCTGGAAGGCCCCGCGCGCGGCTTCGTTTGCGAAAACTACGGCCAGAAATTCGAGCTTCCGGGTCGCGGCCCCATCGGCGCCAACTGCATGGCCAACCCGCGTGACTTCAAAGCCCCTGTTGCTGCGTTTGAAGACCGCGAAGTGCCATCGACCATCACCATCAAATGGTGCGGTCAGTTCCACAAGACCGAGATCGGCCAGTCGCCCTTGGACGTCGTCGCGTGGCACGGCAACTACGCGCCCTATAAATACGACCTGACAACGTACTGCCCGGTTGGCGCAATCCTGTTTGACCACCCGGACCCCTCGATCTTCACCGTGCTGACGGCGCCCTCGGGCCAGCCCGGCACCGCGAATATCGACTTCGTTCTGTTCCGCGAGCGTTGGATGGTGGCCGAGAACACCTTCCGCCCGCCGTGGTATCACAAGAACATCATGTCCGAGCTGATGGGCAACATCTATGGCCAGTACGACGCCAAACCGCAGGGCTTTGTCCCCGGTGGTGTCAGCTTGCACAACATGATGCTGCCGCACGGGCCGGATCGTGATGCGTTCGAGGGTGCCTCGAATTCGAACCTTGGACCCGAGAAGCTGGACAACACCATGTCCTTCATGTTCGAGACCCGCTTCCCGCAGCACCTGACAGCCTTCGCCGCAAACGAAGCCCCGCTGCAGGACGATTACATCGACTGCTGGGACAGCCTTGAGAAGAAGTTCGACGGGACGCCCGGCAAGAAATGATGAAACTGTATGGATACTGGCGGTCCACTGCGGCCTATCGCGTGCGGATTGCGCTGAACCTGAAAGGGCTTAGCGCGGATCACGTGTCCGTCCATCTTGTGAAAGATGGCGGACAGCAGCACGCGGCAGATTATGTGGCCAAGAACCCGACCATCTGGTGCCCTCGTTGGAGCTTCAGGACGGCACTGTCCTGACCCAGTCGCTGGCGATCATCGACTATCTTGAGGCCGTGCAGCCCGAGCCTGCCTTGCTGCCCGCAGATCCAGTCAAACGTGCTAAGGTGATGGCCGCCGCGCATGTCGTCGCGATGGATATTCATCCGGTGAACAACCTGCGGGTGGCCAAGCATCTGGGCGACACGTTCGGTGCGGATGCCGAGGCGAAGCGCCAATGGATGGTCCACTGGATGGACACGGGCTTTGCCGCCCTTGAACAGATGGTCGACAAGGGCACCAAGTTTGCCTTTGGCGACACGCCGACGCTGGCAGACATTTGCCTTGTCGCACAGTACTATAACGCACGGCGCTGGGGGGTGGATCTGACCGCCTATCCGCGTCTGACCGAAATCGAAGAAACCTGTCTGGCCCTGCCCGCCTTCGCCGATGCGCGACCCGAGGCACAGCCGGATGCCGAGTGAGGATCACATGAGCCAACTGAAAAAGTCATGGGTGGACAGCGCGAACTCTGCCGAGACCCCCTTTCCCCTGAACAACCTGCCCTATGGCGTGTTCTCGACCGCGGATAGCGAGCCGCGCTGCGGTGTCGCCATCGGGGACATGATCCTTGATATGCAGGCCGCCGAAGAAGCTGGCCTGATCGAGATCGGTGATGAACCCGTCTTCGACGTGCCCTTCTGGAACGAGCTGATGGAGTTGGGATCGGACGCATGGTCCGCCCTGCGCGCCCGCCTTGGGCAACTGCTTGGCGAAGGCTCGACCGAGCGTGACGCGGTTGCGCCTCTGCTTGTGGCCCAAGCCGATGCCGAGCTGCACATGCCGTTCCTTGTGTCGGAATACACCGACTTCTACGCCGGTCGTCAGCACGCCGCCAACATGGGCGCGATCCTGCGTGGCTCGCCCGATCTGCCGGCCAACTGGCTGCACATTCCGATCGGTTATAACGGTCGCGCGTCGTCCGTTGTGATCTCGGGCACCCCGATCCACCGCCCGAACGGTCAGCGCAAAGCGCCCGACGCCGAGATGCCAAGTTTTGGACCCTCGATGCGTCTGGATATCGAACTGGAAATGGGTGCAATCGTCGGCAAGCCCTCCGAATTCGGTCAGCCGATCACCGTGGACGAAGCCGACGACATGATCTTTGGCTACGTGCTGCTGAACGACTGGTCTGCCCGCGACATCCAAGGTTGGGAATACCAACCGCTTGGCCCGTTCCAGGTAAAGCCTTCGGCACCTCGATCTCCCCGTGGATCGTGACCGCCGCCGCTTTGGAAGAGTTCCGCGCCCCAACGCCGGAACGCGAGAAAGAACTGCTGCCCTATCTGGATGGCTCCAAGGACGGCCTCTATGACATCGAGCTTCAGGTGCTGATGCAGCCCGAAGGCGCGGATAAAGCTTCGGTGGTTGGCGAAACCAACTACACCCGCATGTATTACTCGGCCGCTGAACAGCTGTGCCACCATGCGATTGGCGGATGTGCTATGAATGTGGGCGACCTGCTGGGATCGGGCACGATCTCGGGTCCGACAAAGACAGAATATGGCTCGCTGATGGAAATGAGCTGGGCGGGCCGCGAGCCTTTCACGCTCGACACCGGCGAAACCCGCACGTTCATCGAGGACGGCGATACCCTGACCCTGCGCGGTGCCGCCAAGGGTGACGGCTTCCAGATCGGCTTTGGCGACTGTGTCGGGCAGATCCTGCCTGCCGTTAGCTGGCCCAAGTAAGGTACCCCGCGCATGACGCAATACGTTGGATATATCGCCATGAGCCTTGATGCTACATCGCTACCCCAGACGGTGGCGTGGCATGGCTTGATCCGTTCAACGAGGCGATGGGTGCCGACGGAAGCGACGGAGGATATGGCGCGTTCATTTCAGAGGTGGACGCGCTGATCACCGGGCGCGAAACGCACCAGCAGGTGCTTGGCTGGGGGTGGCCCTACGAGGATCGCGCCAGCTATGTCCTGACCCATCAGGCCGATTATTCCGCAGATCACGTCACCGCTGCCGGAGACATCGAGACCCTTCGCAAAGCCATCGAAAAGGCTGGGCACAAGAAGGTCTGGGGTCATGGGGGGCGGAGCAGCCCAGCGCGCAGCACTTGACGCGGGCCTGTTCGATACTCTGCGCGTCTTCGTGATGCCGACCATTCTTGGTGGCGGGCGCAAACTGTTCACCGACGGACCACAACACAACCTCTCATTCGCCTCCAGCCAGACCCATGGCGGCGGCGTGATTCAAATCGACTATCTCATCAAGGACTGACAACCATGGCAAAGGCATTCGCGTCGCAAGGCGACATGACCGAAAAGAAAATTACCTTCGACCAGATCGGCGAGGGGCTCTATGCCTTCACCGCCGAAGGCGACCCGAACTCGGGCGTGATCATTGGCGATGACAGCGTGATGATCGTCGAAGCGCAGGCAACCCCGCGTCTGGCCAATAAAGTGATCGAGTGCGTACGCTCGGTGACGGACAAGCCGATCAGCCACGTGGTTCTGACCCACTATCACGCCGTGCGTGTGCTTGGTGCGTCAGCCTATGGGGCGGATCAGATCATCATGGGTGACCAAGCCCGTGCGATGGTTGTGGAACGCGGTCAAGAAGACTGGGACAGCGAATTCCAGCGCTTCCCGCGCCTGTTTGAAGGCCACGAGTCGATCCCCGGCCTGACCTATCCGACGACCACATTCTCGGATGATATGACCGTCTATCTGGGCAACCGCCGCGTTGACCTGATGCATCTGGGTCGCGCCCACACCTCGGGCGATATCGTGATCCACGTGCCGGACCAGAACGTCATGTTCACCGGCGACATCGTGGAAGATCACTCGGCCTGCTATTGTGGCGACGGTCACTTCTCGGATTGGGGCGACACGCTGGACAACATCGCGTCCTTTGACGTGGACGCCATCGCGCCCGGTCGTGGCGGCGCCCTGATCGGCAAAGACGCTGTTGAGCGCGCCATCGAAAGCACCCGTGACTTCGTTTACAGCACCTACGCGCCTGCTGCCAAAGTGGCTGCACGCGGTGGGTCGCTGAAAGAAGCATGGGACGCGGTCCGCGCCGCGTGTGACCCGAAATTCGCAGACTACGCCATCTACGAGCACTGCCTGCCCTTTAACGTCGCCCGCGCCTATGACGAGGCCCGCGGCATCGACACCCCCCGCATCTGGACCGCACAGCGCGATCTGGACATGTGGGCCGCCCTGCAGGGCTAAGACCTTCGGGGTTCGGCCATGAGGGCCGGACCCCCACACGAAACGCGCGCAGCCGGAGGAGAACCCCGATGTTCGACGATAGATACACGCTTGCCTATAAGCGCTATCCTTATAAGAAATCTGCCGATCAGGATGCGGCGTCGCCCGTGCGCCATCCGGTCGTGGTGATGGGTGGAGGACCCATCGGCATCGCGACCGCGCTGGACCTTGGTCGCCAAGGCATTCCAACGCTGGTTCTGGACGACCACGAAGCGTCGGCATGGGCTCGCGCGCGATCTGTTTCGCCAAGCGCTGCCTTGAAGTTGCGGGCCGTTATGGCTGCGGCAAGCCGATGGTCGACAAGGGCGTTGTGTGGAACATCGGCAAGGTGTTCAACAAGGACGATCAGGTCTTTGAATTCAACCTTCTGCCCGAAGAAGGCCACGAATACCCGGCCTTTATCAACATGCAGCAGCCTTACTATGAAAGCTTCCAGCTGGACCGCTTTGAAGAGCTGCAAAAGGACGGCGCGCCGATCGAGATCCGCGGCAAAAACCGCATCGATAACGTCGAAGTGCATGACGACTATGTCACGCTTGAGATCATGACCCCGGATGGCCCCTATACGCTGGAAGCCGAATGGCTGATCGGCTGTGACGGTGCCGCGTCACCCTTGCGCACGATGCTGGATCTGGACTTCACCGGGAAGGTCTTCCAAGACAGCTTCCTGATCGCTGACATCAAGATGAAGAATGACGATTTCCCGACCGAGCGTTGGTTCTGGTTTGAACCGACCCACGGCGGCGGCGCGTCGACCCTTCTGCACAAACAGCCCGACGATGTCTGGCGCGTGACTTCCAGATTGGCTGGGACGTCGACCGCAAGGAAGAGATGAAAGAGGAAAACATCCGCCGTCGTCTGGACGCCTTCCTTGGCGAAAACGTGCAGTACGACATGGTCTGGTCCTCGATCTACACGTTCCAGTGCAAGCGCATGGACAGCTTCCGTCATGGTCGCGTGTTCTTTGCAGGCGACGCCGCCCACCAAGTGTCGCCCTTCGGCGCACGTGGTGCGAACTCGGGTATGCAGGACGTGGACAATCTGGGTTGGAAACTGGGCATGGTCATGCGCGGTGAAGCACCGGACAGCCTGCTGGATACCTATAACTACGAGCGTATCCACGGCGCGGACGAGAACATCCTGAACTCGACCCGCTCGACCGACTTCATCACCCCGAAATCGGAAATGAGCCGCCTTTTGCGCGACGCCGTGCTGGACCTGTCGGAGAAGCACGAGTTTGCGCGCCCGATGGTGAACTCGGGCCGTCTGTCGGTGCCCTGCACCTATGATGGCTCGCCGCTGAACTCGGCTGATGCGCTGGACGGCCCCGCCCGTTCGCGTCCCGGTTCGGTCTGCCCCGATGCGCCGCTGGGGCGATGACTTCCTGCTGAACAAGCTGGGGCGACAAGTTCATCCTGCTGACCATCGACGCCGACGCCCCCGACATGATCGAGGAAGCCGGCATCAAGGTGGAGCGTCTGGCCCTGTCGACCGCTGACGACAAAACCGGCGCCCTGCGCGAGCGGTACTTGGGCGACAATGACAGCGCCGTCTATCTGATCCGCCCGGATCAGCATGTCGCAGCCCGTCGCCCTAGCTTTGATGACAACCAGATCCGCGCCGCGATCCGTCGCGCCATCGGTAAGGAGTAAGCCCCATGACTGATTTGATCCTGACCCCGAACATCGACGGTGTGGACGATTTCTATGCCGAGCTTCTGGCCGCGCATGAAGGTCTGTCGAAAGAAGACAGCGACGCGCTGAACGCGCGCCTTGTGCTGGTTCTGGCCAACCATGTCGGTGACCGTGAAGCGCTGAGCCAAGCGTTGAAAGCCGCCGAGAAATAGGCTGAACGCCTCGTTTTTGGACATAAAGAGGGGCCCGTGCAGACCTGCGCGGGCCCTTTCTTTTTGATCCATCTTGATTTCCATTGATAATTTGATCAAATTATATTTCCGTGGGTTGCGAAACCAGCCCGGTGGTGCCACAGTGCCGCAAACCCGTCCAAGGAGTCAGGAATATGATCGAGAAACGCGACTTTTACATCAACGGCAAATGGGTCGCCCCCGCCGCCGCCAACGATTGCAATGTGATTGACCCCTTCGACCGAAGAGGTCTGCGCGGTCATTTCGCTTGGTGATCAGGCCGACACGGATGCCGCTGTGGCCGCCGCCAAGGAAGCCTTCAAGACTTGGGGCTTTTCATCCAAGGCCGAACGTCTGGAACTGATCGAGAGCATTCTCGAGATCTACAACCGCCGCGCCGAAGATCTGGCCCAAGCCATGAGCCTTGAAATGGGTGCGCCGATTGATCTGTCGCGCAGCTCGCAGGTGGGTTCTGGCAGCTGGCATATCAAGAACTTCATCCGTGCCTTCAAGGATTTCGAGTTCGACAAGATGCTGAGCGAGCGTGCCCCGAACGACCGTCTGCTCTATGAACCCATCGGTGTGACTGCGTTGATCACCCCGTGGAACTGGCCGATGAACCAAGTGACGCTGAAGGTTGTGGCCGCGGCCGCGGCTGGCTGCACCATGGTGCTGAAACCCTCTGAAGTCGCGCCGCTGTCCTCGATCGTCTGGTCCGAGATCATGGACGAGGCCGGCACCCCCGCTGGCGTCTACAACATGGTGAATGGCGACGGCATGGGCGTTGGCAGCCAGCTGACCTCGCATCCCGACGTGGACATGGTCAGCTTCACCGGGTCGACCCGTGCAGGCATCGCCATTTCGAAAGCCGCCGCCGACACGATCAAGCGCGTGGCGCTGGAACTGGGTGGCAAGGGTGCCAACATCCTGTTCGAAGACGCGGACGAGAAAGCCGTGAAGCGTGGCGTCCTGCACATGATGCAGAACACCGGCCAAAGCTGTAACGCGCCCTCGCGTATGCTGGTCCAAAGCTCGATCTATGATCGTGTGGTGGAAGAAGCTGCCGAAGTTGCGGGCAAGGTTCAGGTTGGGCCTGCGTCGGAAGAAGGCCGCCACGTCGGTCCCGTTGTGAACGAGCTTCAGTGGAACAAGATCCAAGATCTGATCCAGAAGGGCATCGACGAAGGCGCACGCCTTGTGGCGGGTGGCACCGGGCGCCCTGACGGCCTGAATAAAGGCTATTACGTGAAGCCCACCGTCTTTGCCGACGTGACCAACGATATGACCATCGGTCGCGAGGAAATCTTTGGCCCGGTTCTGTCGATCATGAAGTTCGACACGGAAGAAGAAGCCATCGAGATCGCCAATGACACCGTCTATGGCCTGACCAACTATATCCAGACGCAGGACGGCGCCCGCGCCAACCGTGTTGCGCGCCAGATGCGTTCGGGTATGGTCGAGATGAACGGCACCTCGCGCGCCGCAGGCTCGCCCTTTGGCGGCTACAAGCAGTCCGGCAATGGACGCGAAGGCGGCATTCTGGGGATCGAGGACTTTCTGGAAGTCAAAGCCGTGTCGGGCTGGTCGAACGACTGATCCAAGCCACAGACTGAACACATGCACCCCCGGTTTGTCCGGGGGTGTTTTTTTGCGATTGTAGTTTGATTTCAATCATAGCTCGCGCTGCTGCCACGTGGCTGTTACATCATTGGTATGAATGCATAACCTATGGCGCGACACAGGAAGGGGCATATGACCGATACGCTTGGAAAGCTGTTCGGCTATTTGGGCGGAACCGCCCGCGACCTTGCCCCGATCCTTCTGATCGTGGGCTTTTTCCAGCTTGTGGTTTTGCAGCAACCGATTGATAATATTGGGCAATTCGCGCTGGGCTTCTTGTTTGTCCTGCTGGGTCTGACGGTGTTTATCCGTGGTCTGGATATGGCGCTGTTTCCTCTGGGCGAGGCGCTGGCGAACGCACTGGCCCTGCGTGGCTCGCTTCCCTTGCTTGTCCTGTTTGCCTTCAGCCTTGGCTTTGGCACCACTGTTGCCGAGCCCGCCCTGATCGCCGTCGGGGCCGAGGCCGCGACCGTGATGTCCGAGGCGGGGCGTGATTGGCCAAAGCGAGGCCGAGATGAACTTCATGGCGACCGCCCTGCGTTATACCGTGGCCGCGTCCGTCGGCGCGTCCTTGGTCTTGGGCGTCTTCCGCATTTTGATGGGCTGGCCGATTCAATGGCTGATCATTGGCGGCTACATCATGGTGGTTGCCCTGACCCCCATCGCCCCGCGCGAGATCATCGGCATCGCCTATGACAGCGGGGGTGTCACGACCTCGACCATCACCGTGCCGCTTGTGACAGCACTGGGTGTCGGGCTGGCCTCGGTCATCAAGGGACGGAACCCCGATGATCGACGGGTTCGGATTGATTGCCTTTGCTTCGCTCATGCCAATCATTTTCGTGCTGGTGTTCGGATTGGTGGTGGCGACATGATCACGATCCTGACTGACCTTCTGTGGACCTTCCTAAGCGTTGTGCGTGACGTGCTGCCCATTGCGGCGGTGCTGCTCTTGTTCCAGCTTGTGATCCTGCGCAAACCCATTCCCCACCCCAAGAAAGTAGCCTTGGGCATGTTCTATGTGCTGCTGGGGCTTGCGCTGTTCCTGTCGGGGCTGGAGCTTGCCCTGTTCCCTCTGGGCCGCGAAATGGCCGCGCAGCTGACCGACCCGGCCTTCCTTGGGATCGAACCCGGCGGGGTCGTTCAATGGCTGGATTACTATTGGGTCTACATCTTTGCCTTTGCCATCGGCTTTGCGACCACCATCGCCGAGCCGTCCCTGATCGCCGTCGCCCTGAAAGCGCAGGAAGCATCCGGTGGGGCGGTCAAGGCCAATGGGCTGCGCATCGCCGTGGCCTTTGGGGTGGCGATCAGCCTTGCGGTGGGGACGTTCCGCATCGTGACGGGCACGCCGCTCTATCAATACATGATCGTGGGCTATGTGATCGTCGTGATCCAGACGCTTATGGCCCCGCGCATGATCATTCCGCTGGCCTATGACAGCGGCGGGGTGACGACTTCGACCGTGACGGTGCCGCTGGTGGCGGCCCTTGGACTGGGCCTTGCCAGCACCGTACCGGGGCGCAGCCCCCTTCTGGACGGGTTCGGCCTGATTGCCTTGGCCAGCCTATTTCCCATGATTACCGTGATGGGCTATGCCCAAATCAGCAACTGGCTATCGCGCCGCAAGGCAGACAAAGACAGCCAAGGAGAGAACCATGAAGTTTAAACTGATCATTGTGATGACACAGGATGAACTGACGGACACCGCCATCGAAGCGGCCCGCGAAAAGGGCGCAACCGGGTGTACCGTCATCACCTCGGCGCGCGGAGAAGGGCTCAACCCGACCAAGAGCTTCTTTGGCCTGACCGTCGCGGGGCAACGGGACGTAATCCTGTTTCTGGTCGAAGAACACCACAGCCGCCTGATCCTTGAAAGCATCGGCGCCGCGTGCCGTTTTGACGAAGAACCCGGTACCGGGGTTGCCTTCCAACTGGATATCGAGGACGCAATCGGCCTGTCGGGCCAGATCGCCTCGATCCAAGAGGAAATCAGCAAGGAGGACTTGTGATGGACGAGAACAAGAAGAAGGTCCGCGATGTGATGCAGGGCACGATCTATATGATCAGTGGTCTGGCAACCGTGCGCGAAGCCGTGAACGAGATGGACGCCAAAGGGGTCACCGCGCTGGTGATCGAACGGCGGCATGAAGACGATGAATACGGCATCGTCTCGATCGAGATGATTGCCGAGCGGGCGATTGCGGTGAACAAGTCCCTGGACCGCACCAATGTCTACGAGGTGATGGACAAGCCCGCCCTGACTGTCGCTGACCACATGGCGGTTAAATACGCCGTGCGTCTTCTGTCGCGACTGGACCACCGCCGCGCTTTGGTCATTGACGATGGTTCGGCCTGTGGGCTGGTCACGCTGCGGGACATGGTGCTGAGCTATGCCGAGGCGCAAGACAGCTAACGCGACTTGACTGCACGCAAAAGAAAACGGCCGGCGAATTGCCGGCCGTTTCTGTTTCAGATCCGCTGCGATGATCAGTTGCCGGCAGCAGCCATCATGCGCTCGTTATGTTCGCGCAGAGTGTCCGAGATGATCGCGTACCATTCACCCGATTCACGCATTTCGTTCAGACCGCGGTTCAGCATCGCAATGTACTGGCGGCCGTAGGGGTTGGTTTTATGCGTTACGAAACGCAGGCTTGCAAAGGTGTTCACAAACGGGTTTTCAACCAATTCGCCTTGAGTCAGACCCATATCTGACATTGCGTCGGCGGCCAGCTGAACTTCGAACGAAGCAATATCTGCCGTTCCGTTCAGAACTGCATCAATACACTCGCGCGCTGTAATCGGGCGGATCATCTCGACTCTCGGAGAAACCATACCTTTTTCTTCAAGGTCGTGGGTGAACCAGCTGTCCATACGGCAGATTGTGGCACCTTCAAATTCTTCGAAACTGCCAGCACGTGCGTACTCGCTTTCCGGCAAGGTGTAGAAACCGACAACGGTATCGTACACACTTACGGTTCCATCCAGCTGCGTGCAGCGGCGGTGTGTGTTCTCGGACCATTCATACGTGCGGTTGCTGCAATCCGGGATGTACCATGCCATCGAGATGTCAAAGGCACCCAACGGCAACAGGGTTTCAAGGTGCGCGCCCCAGTCACTGACGAAGCTGACCGAGTAATCGCGCGAGTTGCCACCGCGGTGCAAAGCAGTCGTTGCCAAGCGAGTGACGAAGCCACCACCATTCAGGCCCTCATCGCTGAATGGTGCCCAGTTTCCTCCGGTCACCAGTCGAATGGGGGGCTCATAGACGTTCGAACGACGGGTGGTCTCGAAGCGGTTTTCCTCGGCGGCGATCACTTCTTGCGCGGAACGACCGTCGGGCAGGCTGCCATCCTCACAGGGCAGAGCCAGCACCAGACCCTGTTCGAGGTCGTTGGGGTTGCTCACGATGTTACGGTTCGCGTTGAAGATTTGCTGATAGTTTGAGGTGCCATAGGCCGTGATTGCGATCGTCGCCAGCGTGTCACCGTCGGCAACGGTATAGTTGGTACAGGCCTGCTGAGCGCTTGCCATGCCAGCCGACAAGGCCACAGCGGCAGTTGTCGCGATTGCGAGCTTTTTCGCAGTTTGTTTAAACATTTCCTATCCTCCAGGTATTCTTATCGGCCTGATGTGGCCTTAACTATTTTCCATTTGGTGGCGCAGAGCTGTGGACACGATGTCCCGCCATTCGCCAGATTGTTGCATGATTTCCAGACCGCGGTTCAGGATCTCTAGGATCGCTTCCCCGTCCGGGTTGTTCACATGGGTCATTACGTTCAGACCTTGATTGCCGCCAAGTTGGGATTTTCGAGAATCTCGTCCTGATAGCCAAGGCGGCTGATGGCTTCGACGGCGAGGTGAGCTTCGATCGCGACGATATCGGCGGTGCCATTGGCGACAGCGTCGAAACAGGCATCCGGCTCGGTGGGACGGAACAATGTGATGGCCGGTTCATACAGGCCAACGGCGTCCATATGGGTCAACGACCAGCCTTCGGGGCGGCAAATCGTCGTCCCGGCAAAATCTGCATGGCTCATCGCCTCTTCATAGCCCGACCCGTTCAGCGCGAAGTAGGTGTCGACCACCTCGTAGAACGGGTTCGAGAAATCATAGGTCTCGCAGCGGTTGCGGTCGCTTTCCGACAGGGCTTCAGCCTCTTCGCAATTGGGGCGCGACCACGGGAACGTGCCATCAAACGCAAGGGTCGGCATCAGCAGATCCAGATGCGAGCTCCAGTCATTCACGAACTGAATTTTGTAAGCCTGCTCGGGTGCGGCGCGCAGGAAAGCGGTCTCGACCAGTTTGGTATAGAGGCCGCGATTGGGCAGGGCTTCGTCGGTGAAGGGGCATAGTTGCCACCGGTGATTAGCAGGATCTGTCGCTCGTCTACGGGCGACGTCCCGGGGCGAGCCGCCTTGCGGATCAGCGCGGCACCTTCGGCGCGGGCGGCTTCGATGGCAGAAGCAGCTTCTGCTTTGGCTGCGGCGACGGCTTCTTCGCTGGCTTTCAACGCTTCTGCTTCGGCATTCGCAACGCGGGCCTCGGCCTCGGCGATGGCTGCGGCGGCGCGGGCTTCGGCCTCGGCAATCAGCTCGGCCGACATGTCACGGGCCATTTTCTCGGCCTCTGTGACAGTCGCTGCTTTTGATGCGGCAAGCGCGGTCGGGCAGGGGATCTTCAAAGTCATGCCCAAGCGGATGATGTTGGGGTCTTTCCCGATCGCATCCTTGTTCGCGTTGTAAATCGCCCGAAAATCCGTGCTGCCGTACACACGTAGCGAAATCTGGCGCAGGCTGTCGCCGCGTTCGACCACATAATTCGAGCATGCCTCTTGGGCGAAGGCGGAACCGGAGATTGCAGTCAGGGCCAGACCGGATGCGAAGAAAAGGTTTCTCATATTTCCTTTGGGTCCTTAGTTAGAAGCGTCGTTTCAGATGTTCAGGGGCTTGATCACGGCGATCGTGACGTTGTCCTGATCAGGGTGGGATTTGGCGCGAAGTGCCTGAACAAGGGCTACCGCCAAGTCACGGGCGGGGTGATCTTTGTAGGTGTTGGCAAGGGACTGGATCTGGTCGTTGTCCAGATATTGAAGCCCATCGCTAGCTGCCAAAATCACGTCTCCTTTGGCCAGTTCAACCGGCGCTTCGGGGCAGTCCAGCTTGGGCACGGGGGCGCCCATGATCACCGAAGTCAGCTGATTGCGGTCAGGATGGGTGCGGGCTTCTTCCTCGGACAGGGTGCCGTCCGAGACTTGCGCGTCGATCATCGGGGCCATCGAGTGGTCCTCGTTGATCTGCATCATGAAGCCGTTGCGGCACAGATACAGCGGCGAGTCCCCGACCGAAACCCAGTTCATATGCTTGCCGCGCAACAGCACGCCCAGCAGGGTCGAACCCATCCGCAGTTCCGAGTCGTTTTCTTCCAGATAGGCTGCCACGGCATCGTTGGTGCGCAGTGCGATCTGGGTCAGGTTTTCTGTCACCTGATCATCACCACACACGCCATTTTCCAACAGGTCATCAAGTTCGGTCTGCCACGTGGTCTTTACAAGCCCCGAGGCAACATCCCCGGCATCATGCCCACCCATGCCGTCTGCAATGACGACATAGCCGGAATCCAAGGCATCAAAGAAACGCGCAGCAATGGAATCTTCCTGAGCGTCACGTTTGCCCTGATCCGCCACGAGGGCGATATCATATGCCGGGTTGGCCAACATGCTTAGCTGTCCTGCCAGTCGAAGCCGTCGTCGCAGAACGCTACGAACCGCAAGGTGGTATCGCTGATGCGGATCATGTCGCCGTTTGTCAGGGGTACAGTGCTCAGAACCGGACCACCGTTCAGGCGGACCAGATTGGCCTTGCCGCCATGTCCCAAGTAACAGGTCCGATCTTCAGTGTTGTAAGCCACAACAGCGTGTCCGGCACGCGAAATGCCGTTGTCGCCAAAGTCCAGCTGAACCGCTTGATCATCGTTGCGGCCAATCTGAGCCAATCCTGCGATCAGCGTGAAGCTGGTGCCGCGACCCGGCCCCTGAGTGACGACCAGCCACCCTACTGGGAAGGTGTTCTGCTCAACCGCTTGCTTCGGCACAGGGGCAGCGTCCATGCTGTCCTGCACATGCGCGTCGGGACGTTCGAAGCCTAGGAACGTGGTTTTGACACGTTCGCTTCGATCGGTAGAGGGGGTAGGGGCTTCAGCTTGTACCGGTTCGGGCGCAATTTCGACCTGCGGGATCTCTGCGACTTCCGGCGTTTCCGTCAGTTCGATGCTTGGGGTCCGACCGGGCAGATCTTCAGCCAGAATCGTGTTCACAATTGCATCTGCGGCATCGTCCTCGGCCGGGGTGCTGTCCTCGACCATAGGGATATCCTGAGGAACATCTTCGACCACGAGCGGTGCGATGTCTTGGGCGCGGATCTCGTCGATCTGAATATCTTCCGCAATCAGCTCTTCTGCGGGGTCTTCGGCCTCGGACTCTGCTTCGGCGGCCAGATTGCCACCGGCCAAAACCTGACGAAGGGCGTTCAGATCGGCAATGGGCTCTTCCGTGGCTTCGTCGCGATCATCCTCGTGGGAATCGTCCTTGTTCGCGTGTTTAGCGCTACCTTCAAGCAGCCGGCTCAGCGGGCTTTTGTATTTGAACATGGCAACTTCACCTTTCACTCTCTTCGCCAAGGCAAAGGCCTTGGTTCATGACGTCTCATTCCAGTCGGGCAGGATGCCCAGACAGAGTTTGATGTGGATACTCGGTTACTTGCTAATTTCTGCGGCGGATCCAACACCCGCCCGAGCCGCATGGGCTCGCAGGAAACACTATCTGGCAGTCAGGTCATTGGTTGGTGTCAGGATCTCCCTGCAAGTTGCATGGTGACCTGAACCTGACCGCCTTCGCGCAAGACGGTCAGGCGTGCTTGGGACACGCCGTCGGCGACGAGGGTTTCAAGAATGCGATCAAAGCTTTCGATGGCGTTGATTTGCTGACCCGTCGTGTTTTCAGACAACAGGATGTCGCCGACGCGCAGACCGTCGGCATAGTCTGCGGGCAAGCGGGTGACGCTAACCGCCCAGTTGCCATTGTCTGCGTTATGTGCCGTCAAGGTTACGCCATTCTCAAGCCCAAAGAAACGGATCGCGGGCAATGCAAGCAGGCCGTTCAACGGACGTGTGCTGCTGTTGGCGCGATAGCGCGCGCCGACGCGGATATACCCGTCTGGATCGACCTTAACATCGTTCAGAATTTGGGTCACAAAGCTGGCGCTGTCGGTGACAGGTTCACCATTGATCGTGTAAATCACGGCGCCGCGGCTGACCCAGTTCCCGATGATTGACAAGTCCTGTTTCGGATCAACACCGGTGATCGCAACAGCGCTTCCCGTGGACAGGCGGCGTGTGCTGGTGGCGAAAGGAATCTCGACGTCCCAGTGGCCAAAGGCGATCTGCTGCTCTAACAGATCCTCGGCTGCGACGGGGGCAGGTGCCGGGACCGTCTTAGGTGCCGCGGGAACAGAAGCTTCAGCGGTTTCGGCGCCAATGGCATCGGTCGCGCTGTCTTCCGCCGCTGCGGGTGATGCTTCAACTGCGGTAGCGGGTGCCGTATCAACAACGGGCTTGGCTTTCGGTTCGGGCGTCGGTGCAGGTGCGACCGGTGCCGGGGTAACAGCTGCTACCTCGACCGGGTCAGAGCCATCGGTTCCGTCGGATCCACTAAAGGCAAAGTATCCGCCAGCACCCAGCACGACCAGAGCGATCACACCGGCAATGGCCTTGCCGCCTCCGCCTGAGCTGTTTTTGACAACCGTGACCGACGGATCGCTTTTGGGTTGTGCCTGCGTCAGCCCTTCTGACTGCGCGGTTGTTGCGACATCATCGTTGCTAGACAGAAGCGCGGTAACGATTGCTTCGGCGTTTTCCGAGTCCGCTTTGCGGTCTTCCGGGCGTTCCAGCGCCACGATCACCGAGCTGGGTCGATAGCCAAATTCCTCGAACACAACGGCCGGGCCTCGGAACATCCGCAGCCATTCCAGTGCTGATTGCGGACGGTTAACGATGTGCACTTCCATCGCCTTGTCCAAGGCTTCCAGAAAGCCGTCAGGATAGCCGTCGAAGCGGCCAGACAGCGGTGTATAGGGATCTGTTTCGCCGGCGTTGAATGCCTCGAGGCGCGACTTGCCATCGATCGGGCGTTCGCCGCTGATGGCGTGATAGAGCGTGGCCGCCAAGACATACAGATCGCTTGTCGCGTCCTGATCGGCGCCGCGCGCATAGAATTCGTGCGGAGAGTATCCGTCCTTGATCACCCGCAGCGTCAGCAGCGCCGCCGAGCGATTTGCCGCGCGTTCCCGCGCCGCGCCGAAGTCGATCAGAACCGGCTCGCCGTCTTCGTCGATCAGGATGTTGTCGGGCGAAATATCGCGATGCAGCATCCCCGTTGTCATGGATGAACGAGATCGCCGACAGCATCTTCTCGGTGACTTTCACGATGAAGTCCGGTGTCACCGTGTTGCGTTTATCCTGAACATAATCAAGTAGATCACCGCCATTGATCAGATCCATGGCGATATAAGCAGTCTGGTTGTCTTCGAAGACCTGATGCACATTCACGATGTTCGGATGAACCAGACGCGCATGGTTGCGGGCTTCTTGAATGAACAGCCCAATAATTGATCTTAGATCTTCTTCAAAAGCCGGGGTCCGAGGCCTCGACATTGTTGCCGACGCGGCGGCACAAAGCACCTGGATAGCATTCTTTGATGACGACATTGCGGTTCAGGCTGTCGCGCGCCAGATAGGTAATGCCAAAACCGCCATTGTTCAGAAAGCGAAGGATCTCATACTGGTCGCGCAGCAGTTTTTCACCCGGCTGCAACGCCGCAATCTGAGTGTTTTCGACTGTCTGCCCCGATGCCTGATTATGGCTCATTTGATCTTACCTGCGTCTCTTTTTTTCTGGCAGTGGGATTCCCCAACCGTCGGGTCAATTTATCAAGGTAAATTCAACCAGCGATGCCATCGAAGTTAGACTTAGGAATTGAGACCAAACTGTGGCGGCCACATGGCTTCGCTATGACTCGGGGCGACAAAATAGGCGATGTAACCTCTTTGTTGCTGAATCAAAGAAGATCGACGAGGCATCTGCTTCGTGACAGTCGTGGAATCCGTCCAGGGCCGAGACTTTCTTTGGGTTAATTGCGCGGCGAAGGATCAGGTGATTCCGCCAGAAGTTGACGCGATTCTGTGGATAACTCGTCGATATCAGCGCTTATGCATCTTCGCGTTGCGTCCCGGCCCAAGACAGGTTGTCGCTGAGCTGGGTCATGATGTTCAGGACCGTTTCAGCTGCATGCGGCGTGTCTTCGAATTGCATCAATGTCAGCAGGTCCGAGGCGTTCTCGAACTCACCCACGATCCATTCGGCCGAGGAGGTGATGCTGTGGCCGGGCTCCAGTTGTTCGGTGAAGTCGTCGACCAGTTCCTGACAGCGCTGCAGCAGGTCTGTAACCTCTAGATCCGGGGTGTCGCGCAGGTCCGTAAGCAAGTCACGCAACGCAGCCTTCCAGTCTTCCAGCAGGGGGTTGTCCAGATCGAGCTCTTCGGGCTCCGGTTCGGGAGCAGCTGCCGCGTTCTCTGCTGCTGCGGCGGCCGCAGCAACAGCTGCCGCTGCTTCTTTTAGATCGGTTTCGGCGGGCTCTTCTGCGACACCCAGAGCTGCCAATGCCGGGGTCAGCTTCGTTTCAAGGTCGTTCTTGGCCGTCTCAAGGTCCCGCGTTTTGCGAGTGGCTGCCAGACCCAGCACCTGCTGCGCCAGATCTTCTCCGCCACATTCGGACCACAGTTCGAAATCGGGTTCCGGCTCTTGCGCCATCGCCTGTACGGCGACGGGGGTACCGATGGGAACAACGGCCTGAAACATGCCTTCGCTGTCGCGTTCCAGATGGGGCATAAGTCGCGGCAAAGCTTCCTGCACCGCGGTCAGGTCTGTGTGGGTCACGGCAAGCAGGCTGTTTTCCTGAAGTTCTTTGGCGACATGTGACCACAGAAACCGCTCGGTTTCGCGCCAAGCGTTCGTGCCGTTGGTACACCAAATCGCGCAATCGACGAATTTCAGAAGTTCCAGTGTCTGCTTATAGCTTTCATCCAAAGCGCCTGATCCGGGAAGGTCGAACAGCACCAGCTCTTGCAGGGCTTCAGACGGTAACCCGACCGAAATAAAGTCGGGCGCGTACTCGGCCGCTTTTTCCAGATCGATCCCGGGAAAACTCTCAGAGGCCTTTTCCCACCACCCCACCGTGGTCTCGGGTTCGGGCGCGTATTGCACGATCACCAAGGGTAGCTTCAGGTGCTGCGGCCCTGTGGGCAGGATGTCGGTGCCGGCCAGCATGTTGGCCAGACTGGACTTGCCCGCCCCAAACTCGCCCGCAAATCCGATGGTCACGGCGCTGGTCAACTGGTCGATGTGACCCCGTGCCAGCGTGCGCATGCCATCCAGTGGGGCCGAGCGTGGCGCAGCTTCGGTTTTAGAAAGAAACGCCTTCAGTTGACCAAGAACCGAATCTGTTTCTGGAAAGTTGATCACGTTACCGCCTCGAGTTGCTGTACAGGTTCGATACCCTCTTCGAACAACTCTTCCAACTCATTTGCAAGCCTCTTGGCGTTTTCCAATGCCGCATGTGCGTCCGGGCGAGAGGCAGGTTGGGTCTTGTCCAGCTCTTCGAAGCGGGTCGCCAGCACTGCCAGATGATGCTCGATCACCGTATTCAGACGTCCCGTCAGGTCGGACTGAAACTGGTTCACCAAGTCGGTTGCAATCGACTGAAACTCGCGTGTGATCATCTGTTCCGCGCGGGTCACAACGGATTGCTGCTTTAACAGGCGTGCCAACCACGAGACGCGCAGTTCAACCGTGATGCCGCGGGTCAGAATGCTGGTGTCCGGGCGGTACCAACGCAGCGCGCTGGCATCCACGTTCAGAGGGGTGTCCGTAGCGTCTGAGTCGCCTTCCGTAAGCGCGGCGTTAGACCGCATGTCCAAGGCAAACAGCTCGTTCAGCATTTTCTGGCGCTGGGCATGTGCCGCATCCAGCAGCCGGTCGCGCATCGCCTGCCGCAGGTTGCTAAAGTCCAGTTCAGTCGCGCTGCCGGTGGACAACAACGGCGACACGCCATCCTCGCCCTGTACCACGGTCGTGACGGTCGACCGGACCATGGCGTCAAGCTCCTGCCGCAACGCAGCCATGTCGGTCTCGGCACCGGTGATCAGCCGGTCTTTGGTGCCCAGCACAAGCTGGCTGAGCTCTGCGTGGATCTTGTCCTCGGCCTGCGCGAAATGGGCGTCTGCCGTATCGTCATCGACGATCTTCAGATGGACGCGGCGCCGCTCCAGTTCGCTGTTGGCGAAGTTGCGCAAATGTTGCGCCGCGATGTGGATGCGTTCATTGCGCGGACCGATCGACATTTCGCGCATGACATGACTGCGCAGATCCGGCAGGCCCGAGGCGATCATCGCGGCCAAGCGCAGCGCGCTTTCGGCAGCACCTTCCTGCTTGGATTGTTTCAGTTGCTCGACGCCCTCAAGAAAGCGCTGCATTTTCTGAGGGTGGGCCTTCAGCCACGCCAAAATCTGGTCGTGGTCGATGCCGGTCAAGTCCCCGGTCAGCGCATAATGCGCCCACTGCGCGCTGCCCATGATCACCGTCATGCGGCTGCTGTCCAGCGCCCGCTCAAGCCCTGCATGCACGTCCGCATGCACACTGGCGGCATCCTCGACGCCTCGGTTCAGCTCGTCCACCCGGTTCACAAAGACCACCATCTGCCCCAGCTCAAGCGCCTGCATTAGACGAAGCAGCTTCAGATCCGCTTGTGACAGCGCCTGATGTGCGGACAGAACCACGACGAAGAAGTCGGAATTGCGCAGATACTGGTGCGAGATCTCTTCCCGGATCAATAGCGGGTCATTGATGCCCGGCGTATCGGTCACGGTCAGGGGGAACGCGAAATGGCCCTGCTTGAAAAAGACCTCGGCCTTGCGGGTGAGGTCGCTGTAATAGGGGGCTTCGGCATCGCGCTGCGTCGGCTCATCCTCGGGATCGGTGCCGGCACTGACATAGCGCGCCAGATCGTCTTGCGTCAGGTCCTCAAGGTCATGGGATGTCCCCAGCAGGTCCTCATAGCGGGCACCAAGCCGCGCCTTCGCCCGACTTTTCATCGCTTCGATCTGCTCTTCGATGATCTGGCGCTTGTAGCTGTCTTCGCCATCTGGCAGCAGATCACGAATTTCGTCCCCTTCGGACAAAAGTGCCTGCCATTGGGCATTGTCAAAGAAATGGAAGATTCCGCCGTTGGTGCGTCCGGACGGATGCCCGAAATGCATATCGGTCACTACGGTGGTCCAAGGATTTACATCCGAGGGCAAGAAGTTCGCTTGCCCGGTAAAGCCATTGATCAGGCGCGATTTTCCCGCCTTAATCTGGCCAACAAAGGCGACGCCGGGCTTCAACGACTTCAGGTCCGCCAGAATGCGCGCAATGAACGGCTTGGCTTCATCGCTAGCCGTTTGTGACATCTGTTCGGCGATCCGAAGCAGTTCCTGTCGGCGTCCCTCGTCCATTATTGTTTTCCAACTCGTTATTCAAAGCAAACTGCAGACCCAAATCCCAACGTGAGAAGCGGGCGTTTCATAGTATTCAGCTAAAATTCTCGTTCGAAGTCAATGATTTCCACAATTGTACGGCCGAACCCAACCTACGCGTGTGGTGGGCGGTCATAGTTGTCGCATCCGCGTCGCGACAGATGGTCAAACTGGGCATATCCTGATCCTGAGCGCGCAGGATAATCAGCTGTGGGCCCGCATCTTTTTCATCATGGTCAGCGTCCCAGGCTGACAGGTCGTCCATCAGCTGCTGAACAGCGTCTAAATTCTGCGACAGAATACCGTCCGGACCGGCAACGGTAGAGTCTGTGTGACGGATCAGGATCCGCTGATCGCTGACCCGCGTTGCGCTTTGGTAAAACCGAGCGGCAATGCCATCGCCAAACTCGTCGTCGGCCGGTGTTTCGGTGGTCGGTTCTGAAGATGGTGCTGGCGCGGCGATCTTTGTGACAGGAATGTCGATGTCTGGTTCGACAGCTTCCGGACCCGAGGTTCGGACGGCGCCGGAGGCGGGCTGGTGGGTTCAAGCGTATTCAGGGCGGCGTCAATCGCAGAAATCGGTAAACCCGTCGCGACAATGTCCGCACCCTCTTCGGTCGGAGCGCTGAGCATCCGTACCCCAGAACCAGAGCAAACCATGTTCAGGATCTGGGCAATATTCAGGGCGGTGGCTTCAGGCGGGGTTGCCTGTACCCCGTCCATCAGGGCCTCAGTCATGGCGGCCACGCGGCCATTGTTGACTGCCAGTTTTATCGCGTCGTCCTGATCATTGCTGATCTGGACAATACGCGGCAAAAACGTTGTCCGCACGACCTCAAGCGCTGCTTTGCTGCGGGTCTCGGCCGTATCTTGGGTCAGTTGCACGCTTTGTTCACGCCGCGCCTTTGCGTCGTCCACAATGCGTTCAAGCCGGTCAAGGACATCTGATTGGATTACAGTCATTTCTGTCTACACCGCAGCCGAGATCAGTTTCATATTTGCCGCGGACTTGGCCAGAGCCAGCCCAACATTCGTATTGTCATCCGAGACATAGCAAATCAGGTGATCCGGCTGATCTGGACGTCTGAGCAGCAGATACAGCCGCTTGCCCGAGCAGATTGCGATCTCGCCAAAGCCTGCGCCTTGGGTGCCGCCACCGGACAAAAGCTGTTCGACAGCGTTCACGCCGCGGCCCAGGATCAGGTTGGCGATCGAGGTAGACATGGCCTCGAGCGCGGCAATGCTGTCGTCATCACGCCCCTGAACGCCAGAAGGAACCCCGTTTGCATGTCGACATATCCGGCCGCCACGCAGTTCGGGACGGTTTGCATGCCTGCTGAAAGCGCATCGTCCAGGGACAATGTTACGTCAGCCAAAGTGTTGGTATGTATCATCTGTATTAAAGCACGTGCCAGACAGTATCGCTGTCAGATGCCGTGTCGCTGAGAGATTGCAAGGCGCCTTCGGACTGCTGCGCATGGTGTTCGCGGGCGCGGTCGTCGAAAAGCTTCAGGAAGGTTACGAATTCCTCGTGCAATGCATCCGGGTCGTCAACATCGCCAAGGGTCGACAGGTGTTCGGCCCACGCTTCCGATGCGCTTAGCGGTTGAGTTTCCGGGATGCTGAAGACAGATTGGCTCGAGGCCAAGGCGATCGTCTCGGCGGTAAGCGCCTCGTCGGCATCTTCTGCCTGATCTTCATAGTCCTGCCCCCGGTCGGAAACCAGATCGGTGATCGACGCGATTAGCTGTTCGGAATCATCCTCTTCAATGTCCTGAGCGGGCTCTTCGGTCTCATCGATCGCCACATCGTCTTGGGCGTCAAGCGGTTCGGCCTCATCCCATTCAGTCGCGGTCTCGTCATCGAAGTCGTCTCGCTGTTCAGGAAGCGCATCTACCAGAGTCAAAGTTTCCGGCGTGTCGTCCTCGGTAACCGCATCCGTCTGTGCGGGCTCCTCGACATGGAAGACGGATTTCAGCTCGCGCATATCCTGTTCTTCATGCGCGTCTGCTTGCACCTTCGCGCGCAGCTTTTCGGCTTCGTCTGCATCAATGCGCTGCCGGGTCTCGGATGTGTCGCCGGCCTGAACACCGCGACGCGGGCGGGCAGGGCGAATGCGCACGACATTGCCTGCATCGCCAAGTGCTGGCTCGGCATCATCTGCGACCGACATGACGGGCGGGCTCCAGATGCGGGTCGAGGTCTCCTCGCCCAAATGAAGCGCATCTGTGTTCATCTCTTCGCTGGAGCCGTCTTTCTGATAGCGTGCCAGCATCTCGGCGCGTGCGGCCATGATGTCGGCGGTGATGGTCAGGAAGTTGTCCACCAGCTTGCCGCCACCGCTTCCGGCCCACAGATGTGCATGCTCTTCGTGCTCACGCGCAATGATCGCATCGCGGGCCGAGATCATGATCGTGCGGCGGAACATCTCGCCCGTTTCACGGTTGATACGGCGCAGCACCTTGGCTTGATCGGTCTCGTTCAACGCATCGGCGCGCGTCACCAGCAGAAGCGAGTTCTGGCGCAGACGGTCGGGCAACGAGGCCCAGGTCGCGCGTTCGGTTTCGCGCCACGCCTGTGTCGAGTGGGTACACCACAACACGCCGTTGGCCTGCCCCACCGCGCGTCGCCAGACGTCTTCAGAGATCTTCGGGTCCGAGATGCCGGGCGTGTCGATCAGGTCCACAGCCTCAAGAATCTCGCTTCCAGATAGACCCGCACGAAATGCGCGCCTTGAACGCCGACTTCGCCAATCTCGCTCAACTCGATCGGTTCGCGGCTGCCATCCAAGTTCTGCACATAGGACTGCTTGTTGCCCCACGAGAACCAGATGGGCGGCAATTGCGTCGCCGTGACCTGCGTGGGCAGGGTTTCCTTTTTCAGAAGGAAGTTCAAAAGCGTCGATTTGCCGGCGCTGAACTCGCCCATCAGGGCGAAGACCGGCTTACGGTGTGACCAGCGCTTCAGGCGCTTCCATTGTTCTGCTGTGACAATACGCTGGGGGATATGATCTTTCATTGTATCAGGCCGCCTCGGTGCCAAGATCCTTCAGGATGTCTCCCAAAAGTTCGTCTGGGGATTTCGCAGGCTGAAGGCCAGCCGCTTTCAAGGCTTCCTCGTCCATTTGCGCCTGAGCCGTCTGCGAAATTCCCAGAAGTGTTTCCTGCTGCTCTACCATGAACTCTGCCAGCGACGCGCGCGCGTTTTCCAACACCGCTGCGATCTGGTTCTCTTCAATGTCCTTGGTAATCGAGCTGGCTTCGGATGCCACAAGCCGGGTGTAATCCGCGGCATACGAGGCCGCACCCCGACGACGCTGCCACCAGCGGCGCCACCATGTGCTTTGCAGATCCAGCGCGATGGTGCGTCCGATTGCAAGGGGGGGCGGGACGTTGGGCACGATCGGCGGTTCGATCGAGAACTCGCCAAGGTGCTGCCCCAGCATGTTGCGGTACACGGCCTCGACGTCATGTGCGGCCGAGGCATAGAGCGCGCCGACCTCTTTGCGCATGGCGCGGGCAAAGTTGAAATAGGCGGATTTCTGAAGCGCACGGAACCCGGCTGGGTCGTATTGCCACGTGCCGTCTTCGCCGTGCTGTTCAAGATGCTCAAGCAGCGATTCAGTAGCACGCTTGATGAAGTTCTCTTCGGTGCGGGCCAGACGCTGCATCACCTTGTCCCGCAGCGATGCGGTCAGGTCAGCCACGCGGTTCTCGTATTCGGATGCGGCGGTACGGATGGCCTCTTCGGGCGTTTTGCCGTCCATATCATAGACCATCGTGCCCGTGTCGGTCAGCGTCTTGGCGACCGAGGTTGCACGGATCTGGCTGGCCATGTTGCGGGCGCGGTTACGCACCTTGTTGCACAGGCGCGCGCCTGCGCCCTCGGCGATGCGTTCGTTGATCGACAGAAGCAGATCCGGCAGACCGGACAGGGCCCAGATCTGTTCAAGCGTCACGCTGCCACTGTCGAACCCGGCGGCCGCATAAAGCTTGTTCAAGGACGATGCTGCGTGATCGGTCAGAACGTCAGAATCTCCGGTCAGGGCGGCTTCAGCCAGAGCGCGCTGCCAAAGATCACGCCCGCATCGGCGTTGATGCTGCTTTGCTTCAGCATCTCGGTCACGCGGTCGCGGATTTCCGGAACTTCGCGGACCGGGTCGTGCAGCTCGTCGATACGGTTGATGAACAGAATGATCTGGCGGTTTTCAAACTGCGAGATCATGCGCATCAGCGCCAGATCCATCGTGGTCAAAGCCTGGCTGGCGGCCATCACAACCACGCAGACCTCGGACCCGCGCAGGCTGCGCAGGGTGATCTGCTCGCGGACCATGAACGTATCGTTCACACCCGGCGTGTCGCTCAGATTGATCGCCATCGGGTATTGCGGGATGTCCAAATACAGTTCGGCTGTTTTGGTCACATCGGCAAAGCGTCCGCTATCGGCGCTGATATCCGGGTCATCTTCGTCGCCCATGCAGACATAGCGCTGCACCAGATCGTCGTCGAAATAGTCATACGAGTGGCTTTGACCCATGATCAGGTCGAAATGCTTGCCCAACCGCTCTTCCGAGCGGGCCTTCATATCTTCAACCTGCTTCCGAATGTCGTCCATTTCGTCATCGGCACCAGCACGGTGGGCCAGTTCACCCAGACGTCCGCCACCGGCGGTCAGGTTCTGCCATTCATCGTGATCGAAGAAGGTAAATTTTGCTTTCGTGTCGCCCGGCGTCCGGGGTGTTCACGTGCAGGGGTCGTCGCGACCGAGGTCCACGGGTTGACGTCCGACGGCAGCAGCCCGGGGCGTCCTGCCATGATGTTCACAAGCGACGACTTGCCCCGCCTTCACCTGACCCCACAAAGGTCACGTTGGCGGTGAATTCGTCCATCCGCGATTTCAGTTTGGCCAGTCGGGCCGAACTGCGTGCGTCTGCGATCGCTGTGAGCTGGTCAATAGTCGCGTTCAACCCGCCAAACGCATCGTTCAGCGGGTCCAAAGCTTCATTGCCTGTTGCCAGGAGATGTATGTTTCGCGCCATGGCTTAACCCTCGGTACCGTTTAAGACGTTCCTCTGACCAGTTTCCGTTTGCAGTTGTCCGGCGGGCAGGGCCGACGGTGTGTCGATCAGCTCTACCAGATTGATGACATCAAGGATCAGCTGCATTTCTGGCAGATCCTGACGGACGGGCCCGTCCGGTATGTCCGCAAAGACTTGAATGGTCTGAAATCGCTCGCCGCCTTCGTATTTGGCGACCTGTTCGCCCTTCGGAAAACCATCCGCTTTGTTGGCAGGAAGTGCCATCTTGGGATTGGCGAGCATATAATGGTCTCCGCGCTTGGTAACAAGCGAGACGCCAAACCCGACCTGAGGGTACTCTGCGCTGAGATACTTCAACCTATCGCTGAGCCCTTTGCGCATGACAAAGGCTGCGTTTGCCTGAATATCAACAACATTAGACGAAGCGTGCACTGTATGGTCCTCGGCGTTAGGTAGAGTGGGGTACCGGACAGACCTCGGGAAACAAGAGGTCGAGAACTCATAAATACACCTCAACGAGTGTGACCCAGAACGGGGCGTAATTGAGACACAATTGAGGGTTGTTTAAGTCCCAATTGGGGCGCAATTATGGCGAACGGAAAATGCTTTTGTTTCCACCGTTAAGGGATCGTGTGAAGGTGTGTGTAAGCGTTGAGAATTTTCAGTATTGGTGCTGCATGGGCCAATATTTTCAGGAAACATAAGCAATTAAGGCGTTTCTTGGTGCAGATTTCCCTTTCCGCACCGATTCGCGCGTAGCTGGTTTTGGGTCTTCGAGCGTAAGATCTCGTTATACGGTAATGCCACAGTGCGGCTTTGATGAAATCACCCATAAATATGAATGTTTATTTGCGCGCATTCTGTCCAAAAAAATGGTCTGAACATTGTGCAGAATCAGCTGCGACTGATGGCGTTCAACCGCGTGCGATTGGTTGTGCGCTCAATCAACCTTGCGATGAAAAAAATACGTCCATTTGATCTGCGACAAATTGCGCTTACGCGCAGTCAGCTAGTTAACAGGCGAATCCATCACATGAGGCTCTCACATGACCAAATTGTATTCTGCACTGGCAGCGTTGCTTCTCTTCCCCGGTTTGGCGGGTGCAGAAGGCGATCCGGCCAAGGGCGAAAAAATGTACAATCGCTGCTCGGCGTGCCACGCCATCATCAGCCCGGAAGGCGAGGTGCTGGTCAAAGGTGGCATCACCGGGCCGAACCTGTATGGCGTTGTTGGCCGTTTGGCCGGGACGGAAGGCGATTATCGCAACGGAAGTGAACGGCTTCCGGTTGGGATGTTCACCGACGATATGATCCGTGCGGGCGAAGAGGGCTTGGTCTGGACCATCGAGAATCTGGTTGAATACACGCAAGACCCGATCGGGTTCATTCAGACATTCTTGAACGACCCCAAAGCGCGCCCGAACATGGGTGTGAAGCTGCGCAAGGGCGCCGAGGATATCGTCGCCTACGTCGCGACGTACTCGGACGCGCCAGCGGAATAATGTCCGGGCAGGGTGTCGCCCTGCCTACGGACCCCAAGAACAACAAAAGGCCCCGCGAGGGGCCTTTGTCATTGGTCGGGCTGAGAGGATTCGAACCTCCGACCCCCTGCTCCCGAAGCAGGTGCGCTACCAGGCTGCGCTACAGCCCGACCGTGGCGCGTGAATTATACCTCGTTGGGCTGATTTGCAAGCGCGTTTTCCTCGCGGAAAGACCTTTCCTGGGCTTCTTGTGAACTTATGCCGATTGGGCCAGACTGAAGTGAAACAAAAAGGGGTAAGCCCTTGCAGGTCTACTATGCCATTGGCGGTGTCGGAATGTTCCTGGTCGGGATGGAAATCCTGACCAATGCGCTGCGTGATGCTGCAGGATCGAATTTGCGCCGGATGCTGGCGCGCTTCACCACAACACCCCTGCGCGGCGTTCTGACCGGGGCTTTGGGTACAGCGGTTATCCAATCCTCTAGCGCCACAACCGTGCTGACCGTGGGCTTTGTTGGCGCCGGGCTTCTGACGATGTTGCAGGCGCTGGGGATTATCTATGGCGCCAATATCGGGACGACGGCGACGGGTTGGCTGGTGTCGCTGGTCGGGTTCAAACTGGATCTGGATATCGCCGCCATGGCGCTGCTTCTGCCGCAAGCCTTCTGGACCTGCTGGGCAAAGGTATGTGGAAGCGGATCGGGCGCGGGCTTGCCGGGCTGTGTCTGCTGATCATCGGGCTTGAGATGATGCAGACGGGCCTTGGCGGCTTCAAGGATTCGGTCACCCCGGACATCCTACCCGGCAGCGGCATCGGAGGGCTGTTGTTCCTGGTCGGCATAGGGCTGGTCATGACCATCGTTATGCAATCGTCCAGCGCGGCAATGGCACTTGCGCTGGTGCTGCTTCAAGGCGGCGCGATCGAGCTGGTTCAGGCCGCGGCCCTTGTGATTGGCATGAACATCGGGACCACCTTCACGGCCATTCTGGCCTCGGTCGGGGGATCGCTGCCGATGCGGCAAACGGCGATTGCCAACCTGATCTTCAACTGCGTGACGGCTGGGTTCGCCTTCCCTTTGCTTCTGCTGTTCCTTCCGATGCTGAACGGTTTGGCGCAGAGCTTTGATAACCTGACCGCGCTTTTGGTGTTCCACACCGGGTTCAACTTGATCGGCGCGGCGGCGTTTTTGCCCGTAACGCCCAAATTCGCGGCGATGGTCGCCCGACTGGTGCCAGAGAAAGCGGAGGACAAGCTGATCTCGTTGGATCGTAGTCTATTGAAAGACACGGACGCGGCGCTGATTGCGGCGCAGGGTGCAAGTGAGAAGATCGCAAAGCGGTTGTTTGGCGCTTTGGGTCAGGCGATGAACACCCCTCCGGACTATCGCGGTATCTCGGCTCTGGCCCCATTTCAGGGCGCACTCGAGGAACTGTCCGAGTTCCTGTCGCATATCCATCAGGAACGGGACAGTCGCGTCGAAGAGGACACCTATTCCGCGCTGTTGCACCAGACAGACCACATGTCACGCCTGATCAACCGCGCCAGCAAGACCACCCCATGTGAACGAGCTGCTAGACGACCACGTTCTGCGCCGCCCCACCTTGGCGCTTGGGGCCACGTTGCGGCGCTTTACCGAAGCCGATTTCGACCCGCGCGAGGCCGCACGCCTGACCCGTCTGCATGACATCGTCAAGCATCGTAAAAACAAGCACCGTCGCGGGCTTTTGCTGGGCGAACATGCGGGGATTTATGATCTGCAGGAGGTGTTTGCGCATACGGATGCGATGCGCTGGCTGGACAGAAGTCTGCACCATGCCGAACGTGTCGCCCATTATCAGGCCATCGCGCGGCGGGGATTCCCCTCGGCCCCGGAAAAGGCCGAAGGGAAAGAGATTTAGAGGCTGGCGTCCAGCGCGGCGATAACGGCATCGCCCATTTCGCTGGTCGAAACCGGGGTCTTGCCTTCTTCGTTCAGCAGGTCACCGGTGCGTACACCGTCGGCCAGAACCTTCTCAACCGCTGCTTCCAGACGGGTTGCTTCTTCACCCATGTCAAAGCTGTAACGCAGGGCCATCGCGAAGCTGAGGATACAGGCGCAGGGGTTGGCCTTGCCTTCGCCGGCAATGTCCGGGGCCGAGCCGTGGACGGGCTCGTACATGGCTTTCGGGCGACCGTTCTCCATCGGAGCGCCCAGCGAGGCCGAGGGCAGCATGCCCAGCGAGCCGGTCAGCATGGCGGCGCAATCCGACAGGATGTCGCCGAACAGGTTGTCGGTATAGATCACGTCAAACTGCTTGGGGGCGCGGACCAGCTGCATGGCGCCGTTGTCGGCATACATGTGGCTTAGCTCGACCTCGGGATAGTCTTTCGACACCTCGGTCACAACGTCGCGCCACAGGATACCCGATTCCATCACGTTGGCTTTTTCCATCGAGCACAGACGCTTGTCGCGCTTCATCGCCAGTTCGAAAGCCGCACGCGCGCCGCGTTCGATCTCGGCTTCGGTGTAACGCTGGGTGTTCACGCCCACGCGCTGACCGTCGACTTCGGAAATGCCGCGCGGCTCGCCGAAATACACGCCCGAGGTCAGCTCGCGCACGATCATGATGTCCAGACCCGACACGATGTTCTTTTTCAGGGACGAGAAGTCGGCCAGAGCGTCAAAGCACTGTGCGGGGCGCAGGTTGGCAAACAGGTCCATTTCCTTGCGCAGACGCAGAAGGCCGCGCTCGGGTTTCACCGAGAAGTCCAGATCGTCGTACTGCGGACCACCCACGGCACCCAGCAGAACTGCATCGACTTCTTGCGCCTTCGCCATGGTTTCGTCGGCCAGCGGCACGCCGTGTTTGTCATAGGCGGCACCGCCCACCAGATCCTCGCTGACATCAAACGTCACGCCGCGTTTCGCGCCGATCCAGTCGATCACCTTGCGCACTTCGGCCATCACTTCCTGACCAATGCCGTCGCCGGGCAGAATAAGCAGAGAGGGGTTCGTCATGGGGGCATTCCTTGCACTGAATTCGTCGCAGACGGGCCTAGCCTGCCCGGCACGCAGGGTCAAGAAAACAACGGCTCAAAACGCAATATCGACCCAGACAAGCCGGTGACGGGACGCGGTTTCGACCGTTTGCGCAAACGGATTGTCGGCAGGGGCCAGATGACGCCGCTGTCCATGATGCGCAGTCGGGCGTCGGGCAGGACATAGCTGACCCGCAGGTTGCCCGGTTTCTGGTCCGGCCAGTCGGCGGTATCCAGCGCCGGGTCGGCGCGATGGTCTGTGTCTGCGGCGGCTGCTCCCCCGGCGCTTTGCGGATGGAGGTCTTGGAGCTGCGGGTGCTGTAGAAGCGTTTCGATTGCGTCGTGCCGACCGTCCCCATCCAGCGGGTCCAGATTGGCGTTTCCTGCGATCACCACGGGGGCGTCGGGGGGCGGGAAGGGTAGAACGCCGTCCAGATACTTGGCCCAGAAGGTGACCTCGTCATGGTTTCGGCGGCCATTGCGATCTTCAGGGCCATCGAACACCGGCGTGTTGGCGTGGAAGGTGAGCAGGTGGAACGGGCGCGCGTTTTCGGGCCGCATCTCGACATCCCAATGCGCCACGCTGCTCAGGCGCTGGACCGTCAGCGCCGCGGGTGTGGGGAAGGGTGCCTCGTCCGGGCCGGGCAGAAGTGCGCCGGGAAGGTCTTTCCACAGAAGGTCCGAGAAATCGCGCACATCCCCAATCGGCACGCGTGACAGCACTGCCATCCCGCCTTCGCCGGTGTAGCGGCCATAGCTTTGCATGTCTTCGGGTTCGGCCAGCCGCCCGTCGCCATCCAGATCAAACCCGGTTTCGATCCCGGTATTGGGGCGCGGCGGCGAAACTGTGCGGCAACTGATGGTCCACGGATTTCAATACGTCCTGAAACGCGGCAAGCGCGTGGCCTTGTAAATCGTAGTCAAACCCCTGAAGCACCAGGACGTCCGGCTTGGCATGGGCAATCACCTGCGCCAATGCCACGATCTGCGGATCGTCTTTCAGGATGTCCCGCAAGAGCAGACTCGGCCCCTTTTTGCGAATGTCGGCGTGATAGGTCGCGATGCGCAACACCTCGGCCAGAGCAGTGCAGGGAACAAGCGCCAGCCACAACGCCAGAAGGGATCGTTTCATGCGGTGACAGGCTGTCCGTTGCGGGCCGGAGACCCGTTCTTTTCGCGCACCGCGCTGATCATGATGGCAACACGCTGCATCGCGATTCCGCGCATGAACAGGCTGGCGGGCAGGAAGGCCCACGCGGCAACGGTCCAAATGATCGTCTGGGTTTCGATCGACTCGAACGTGTCAAACAGGGCTGCGGTTTCGACGACGATCATCGGGGTTAGGAACGGCAGCAAGAACCCAAGCGCAATGTTCCAGCGCGCGTCCCGCTTCAGACGGCGCACGATGTCGCCGCTGCGGGTCGGGCTGAACGTAGCAGATTGACCCACAGGTTGAAGGTCTCTTGCCGGAAAAAGGGCCAGTTGGTCAGGCGCAGCGCGATCAGGAAAACCGCGACCGACAGAAGCGAGATCAGATAGCTCATCCCGGCAAAGGCGCGCAGTTGGACCAAATCCTTGAACGGGGCGTCTGCGGGCAGGATCGAGACCACCGCATGCACAGGGCTATAGGGGAAATCAATCGCCTGTCCGATCAGAATGCCAATCGAGGTCAGAAACTCGACCGCGATCGACGGGTCGGTTTGCGAGCGGGCAATGATCGACAGGCAGAGGATCGAGGCAAACAGCGACAGGAACCGGATACGGTTAAAGGGTGGGGCGTTCCGAAACTCGACAATGCTGGGATAGGTTGTTGCATATTCGAATGTTGTCAGGGCGGCGGCGGCAAGCGCCAGAATAGCCACGACTTGCCCACCCTCGGTGCTTACTCCTGGAACCAGGACCGAAGGTGTTGCGACCAACATCACCATAAGACCAGCGCGCAAGATGGCGCCGAACAGTCGTTTAACCATGCCTCTTCCTCCGCTATACGGACGGTGCGGTTCGTGCCGCATCCTTGTTCCGCTGCTTGTCCCCTCGCCAGGGTCAAACCAGGGTGGTTTCATTCAGATTGCGCGGGAAATGCAGGGGGCCGCAAGGCCTTGCGAACAATCCGAAGGAGATTTGCCCCAAAAACGCCACAAATGATGCCGGAATGCACCAAACAGGCATATAAAAAGGGGCAATCCATTGGATCGCCCCTTACTTCTAGTTGTTTTTGAGCGGTCAGACCCAGGGACGGGCCGCCGATGCCTTGGCTTCGAAAGCGTCGATCGAGGCTTTCTTTTCCATGGTCAGACCGATGTCATCGAGACCTTCCAGCAGGCAGTGCTTCTTGAACGCATCGACTTCGAAAGCAATAGTTTCACCGTCCGACGTGGTGATTTCTTGGGCTTCCAGATCCACGGTCATACGGGCGTTGGCGCCTTTTTCCGCGTCGGCCATCAGCACATCAACTTGTTCCTGCGGCAGGACGATCGGCAGAATGCCGTTCTTGAAGCAGTTGTTGAAGAAGATGTCCGCGAAGCTGGTCGACACGACGCATTTGATGCCAAAATCTGCAATCGCCCACGGGGCGTGTTCACGCGACGAGCCACAGCCGAAGTTGTCACCGGCGATCAGGATCTGGGTGTCGCGGTATTGCGGCTTGTTCAGCACGAAATCTTCGATTTCGGTGCCGTCGCGGTTATAGCGCATCTCGTCAAACAGGTTCTTGCCAAAGCCCGTGCGGGCGATCGACTTCAGGAACACTTTCGGGATGATCATATCCGTGTCGATGTTCACCAGCGGCATGGGGGCCGCGATACCTTGAAGTTTTTCAAACTTTTCCATGTTGCGGTCCTCTTAGATCAGTTCACGAACGTCGGTCAGCTTACCGGTCAGGGCAGCTGCGGCGGCCATTGCGGGCGACACCAGGTGGGTGCGGCCTTTATAGCCCTGACGACCTTCGAAGTTGCGGTTCGAGGTCGAAGCGCAGCGCTCGTTCTCGGACAGCTGGTCGGGGTTCATCGCCAGACACATCGAACAGCCAGCCAGACGCCATTCAAAACCGGCCTCTTCAAAGATCTCGGCCAGGCCTTCTTCTTCCGCCTGAGCGCGGACCAGACCCGAACCGGGGACGATCATGGCGCGCATGCCGTCCTTGATCTTCTTGCCCTTCACGATCTCGGCCACAGCGCGCATGTCTTCGATACGGCCGTTGGTGCAGGACCCGATGAATACGGTGTCGATCTCGATATCCGAGAGCTTCTGGCCGGGGGTCAGGCCCATGTACTCGATCGAGCGGCGGGCCGCTTCGACCTTGCCGCCTTCGAAATCCTCGGGGCTGGGGACCACACCGGAAATCGGCAGAACGTCCTCGGGCGAGGTGCCCCAGGTTACAACCGGCTCGATCTCTTCGCCTTTCAGCGTGACAACCTTGTCGAAATGCGCGCCTTCGTCGGTGAACAGCGTTTTCCAGTACTCCAAAGCCTGCTCGAACTGGCCACCTTTCGGGGCGTGCGGGCGGCCTTTGACGTATTCAAAGGTGGTTTCGTCAGGCGCGATCAGGCCAGCGCGGGCGCCGCCTTCGATGGCCATGTTACAGACGGTCATGCGGCCTTCCATCGACAGATCGCGGATCGCTTCGCCGCAATACTCGATGACATAGCCGGTGCCGCCGCCGGTGCCGGTCTCGCCGATCACGGCCAGCGTGATGTCCTTGGCGGTCACGCCCGGCTTCAGCTTGCCGGTGATCTCGACCTTCATGTTCTTGGACTTCTTCTGGATCAGCGTTTGCGTCGCCAGAACGTGCTCAACTTCCGAGGTGCCGATGCCGTGGGCCAGCGCGCCGAACGCACCGTGGGTCGCGGTGTGGCTGTCGCCGCACACAACGGTCATGCCGGGCAGGGTCCAGCCCTGTTCCGGGCCAACGATGTGCACGATGCCCTGACGGACGTCGGATACCGGATAGTAGTGTACGCCGAATTCCTTGGCGTTCTTGTCCAGTGCAGCCACCTGAATGCGGCTTTCCTCGGTCATCTGCGACGGGTCTTCACGGCCCGCGGTGGTCGGAACGTTGTGGTCCGGCACGGCGATGGTCTTGTCCGGTGCGTGCACCTTGCGACCGGTCATGCGCAGGCCTTCGAACGCCTGCGGGCTGGTGACTTCGTGCACCAGGTGGCGGTCGATATACAGCAGGCAGGTGCCGTCTTCAGCTTCGTGGGCTACGTGGGCATCCCAGATTTTATCATAGAGTGTCTTCGGGGCGGTCATGTCGCTCTCCGTGGATGGTCAAAGGTGTGAAATGTGACAGGGATCATCGGCCCGAATACAGGCGATGAGCAGCCACCCGTGCGGGTGGCAGCAACTTATAGTCGGGCGAGCACAGCGTTCTGGGCGCCGAAGAAGCGCCACGGCAAGAACGCGTGGTCATCCATGTCAAAAATCCGAGTCATGCTGGTCAGATAACCGTTCCCGTCCTTCAGGGCAAGGGCAGAGGCTCTGGACGTTCCGCATTGGACCATGCCATGCTGCCAAAAAAAGGAGGGGGAATGGAGCAGGATCCCGCAGCAGAAGTCAAACCGGAGGTGCCCGCAGAACCGGCGGGTCCGTCCTTGACCGAACAGCTTTGGTCGCTGTGGGAGGACGGTGGCGACTTTGTGATCAGCCTTGGCCAGACATGGCGCCTGTATCAGGTTCTGATCATGCTGGGCCTGGCAGCGACCGCGTATATCCTTTCCCGGCTTCTGATTCCAAAGGTCGAAACGTGGCTGCGCACCCGTGAGGGGTGGTCCAAACGCAAGTTGCGCTTTGCCATCCACCTGCGCAATCGCATCGCGATGATGGCCTATATCGTGCTGTCATGGGGCACCGTGTCCGTGATGCGCGAGGCCACATGGCCGTCCCGCAGCTATTTGATTGCGCTCGTAGCCACGATAGTCACGGCGTGGCTGCTGGTCGGCCTTGCCGCATTTGCCATTGAGAACCGCCCACTGCGCCGCACGGCCATGTGGGGGATGTGGATCTACGTGACGCTGTATTTCCTTGGCATCACCGAGGAAACCGCCAGCGTTCTGGATAACCTCGCGCTCGAGGTCGGGGATTTCCGCATCTCGATTTGGACCACTCTGCGTGTGGCGGTCATTCTTGGCATCCTGTTTGCGCTGGCGCGGGTGCTCAGTCGCGGGTCTGCCGCGCGCATTCAGGAAAATGACGACATCTCGCCCTCGATGAAGGTGCTGGCGGTCAAGTTCCTGCAGATGGGGCTTTACGGTGCCGCGTTCTTTATCGCGCTGAAAGCGGTGGGAGTGGACCTGACCGGGCTTGCCTTCCTGTCTGGTGCCATCGGTCTGGGTCTTGGCTTCGGTTTGCAAAAGGTCGTGTCGAATCTTGTGTCCGGGGTGATCATCCTTCTGGACAAGTCGATCAAGCCCGGCGACGTGATCAGTCTTGGCGATACGTTCGGCTGGATTGAACAGCTGGGTGCGCGCTATGTGTCCGTGGTCACACGCGATGGGCGAGAGTATCTGATCCCGAACGAAGACCTGATCACCGGGCAGGTGGTGAACTGGTCCCACACCAATGCTTTTGTGCGCTTGGACATTTTCTTTGGCACTGCCTATGGCGACGATCCCCATCAAGTCCGCAAAATCGCGATCGATGCCGCCCGCAGCGTGGATCGCGTGCTCAGCTTCCGGCCTCCGGTCTGTCATATCGTCGGCTTCGGGGACAGCTCGGTCGATTACATCCTGCGGTTCTGGATCGACGATCCGTCCGGCGGGCTGACCAATATTCGCGGCAATGTCTATCTGGCGCTTTGGGATGCGTTCCAGGAACATGGCATCTCGATCCCATTCCCGCAGCGCGAGGTGCGGATGCTGGAAGATTTAGGCCCCAAAATCGACCCGTGACCTGTTTACACACCCTTCACGCTTGCTTGAAACACTGTGGATTGAGCTTATCTGTTCGCGGTGATACGATTCTCACATGCCCAGCACCGGGGCGGAACGGTGTGTAATGTTAGGAGGACAATGTCCTGTCTTTGCAAACAGAGGCTGCATCAGGCGCAGCCGCAGGGGATCCCGAAATGACGGCTAACCCCGGAAATACCGCCAGCGAGCAGATGCTGGCCCTTGTCCTGAAGTCCCTTGAAGATGACAAAGCCGAAGACGTTGTGGTGATCAACCTCAGCGGCAAATCGCAGATGGCCGACAACATGGTCGTGTGCTCTGGCCGTTCGACACGTCAGGTGGGTGCCATTTCTGAAAAGCTGGCTGATAAGCTGAAGCAGGAAATGGGCGTCTTCTCGAAGGTCGAAGGAAAGGGTCAGGGCGACTGGGTGCTGATCGATGGGGGCGATGTGATCGTCCACGTGTTCCGCCCGGAAGTGCGCGAGTTCTATCAGCTTGAAAAGATGTGGATGGAACCCGGCGCAGCAGACGCCAAAAACTGATCTGGGGGCGATAAGATGCGTGTGCATGTCTGCGCGGTCGGACGGCTGCGCAAATCGCCCGAACTTGAGCTGATCAACGACTACGCCACCCCGGTTCGACCGGACCGGGCGGGCGCTGGGCCTTGGTCCGCTCTCTCTGCATGAAGTCGAAGACAAGAAGGGCGGCGGCATGTCTGCCGAGGCGCCCTTGTTGGAACGTGCCATTCCCAAAGGTGCGCTGATCTGCACGATGGATGAGCGCGGCAAGGTCATGTCCTCGCCTGATTTTGCCAACCTACTTGGCCGCTGGCGCGATGCGGGGCGCGGAGACGTCGCCTTTGTTATCGGCGGTGCGGACGGCATCGACCCGTCGCTGCGCGCCAAGGCCGACGCCAGCCTGTCCTTCGGCAAAATGGTCTGGCCCCACATGCTGGTCCGCGTGATGCTGTCCGAACAGCTCTATCGTGCGGCGAGCATTTTGGCAGGCAGCCCGTATCACAGGGTCTAGAGGCGATTTCCCGTCCGGTCGGCAGACCGGACTGCGCCGACCCGCCCCCATGGGGCGGCGCAAATGCGCCACCCCGCGGTCTATGCAGCCCTATGTGAATTTCCTCTACCGTCGCCCCAATCACCTTCCAGTGATCCCGCACCCGCGCCCTTGAACCTTCGCGCATGACCCCGCACCTTCCCCACAAAGAAGGACCGCGCCCATGCCCCGTTTGCCTGAAAGACCCGACCACGATTTTGACGCCCAAACCCGCGCCGCCTTTGACCGGATGGCCGCCTATGGCGCGTTCGAAAACTGGTCACGAATTGCCGCCCATCACCCGCCGGTTCTGGATCAGGTGGGCGCCATGTTGACCGCGCTGCGCGATGGCTCGACCTTGCCCACGCGCCTGTCCGAACTGGCGATGGTCACCGTGTCCAAGATCAATGCCTGCGACTATTGCACCACGAACCACGGCCCCAAGCTGCAAGTTACGGGCCTGAGCGCCGAGGGGATCGACCGTCTGCCCGACGTCGAAAACCACCCTGAGCTGACCGAGCTTGAACGCGATGTGGTCCGCTACGCCGAAGCCGTCACCACCCGCGCCGGAAAGATGAGGGATGCCGAGGTCGACGCCCTTCGCGCCCATCTGTCTGAGGCCCAGATTGTCGAGCTGACATGGCGCATCGCCCTGACCGGCGCGTTCAATCGCTTCAATGATGCGCTGCAGATCGTGCCCGAGTAGCGTGGGGGCGCCTCAACCGTTGCACACGCCCCCCTGACCCCATAGATAGAAGGCGAGCAGACAGAGGACTCCGCCATGACCACCCCGAAACCCGTTGTTTTGTGCATTCTGGATGGATGGGGCCTGCGCGAGGAGACCGCGTTCAACGCGCCCGCGCTGGCGAAGACGCCGAACTTTGATCGGCTTATGGCCACCTGTCCCAACAATACCCTGATCACCCACGGCCCCGATGTTGGCCTGCCCACCGGCCAAATGGGCAACTCCGAGGTCGGCCACACCAATATCGGTGCGGGCCGGGTGGTGGCGATGGATCTGGGGCAGATTGATCTGGCGATCGAGGATGGCAGCTTCTTCAAAAACGACGCCCTTCAAGAGTTCGCCGCGAAGGTCAAAGCCGCTGGCGGCACGGCGCATATCGCAGGCCTTGTCAGCCCCGGCGGCGTTCACAGCCACCAGAACCACCTTGTGGCCGCGGCGAAGGCGCTGACCGATGCGGGCCTCACGGTCGCCATCCACGCCATCACCGATGGGCGCGATGTGGCCCCGCAATCCGCCCGCCAACAGCTTGCCGCCTTCCAGTCCGATTTGCCTGAAGGCGCGCGAATCGTGACCCTGTCTGGCCGCTATTTCGCGATGGACCGCGACAACCGGTGGGAGCGTGTCTCGCTGGCGTACGAGGCGGTCATGCACGGTACCGGGAACATCTTCAGCTCGGTCGATGCAGCGATTGCATCTGCGTATAACAACGAAACCACGGATGAATTCATCCGCCCGGTGATCATTGATGAACATGCTGGCCTGCAAGAAGGTGACGGGTTGTTCTTCATCAACTTCCGCGCAGACCGCGCCCGCGAGATCCTGCGGGCTATTGGCGAGCCGGACTTTGACGAATTTGCCGTGGGCACCCGCCCGACCCTGTCGGCGCTGCTGGGCATGGTCGAGTATTCGGACGCCCATAACGCCTACATGACCACCTGTTTCCCCAAGCGCGACATCGTGAATACACTGGCGGAATGGGTCGCCAAGCACGGCAAGACCCAGTTCCACACCGCCGAGACCGAGAAATATCCGCATGTCACCTTTTTCCTGAACGGCGGCAAGGAAGACCCGGTCGAGGGCGAGACCCGCTATATGGCGGCGTCGCCCAAGGTCGCGACCTATGACCTGCAGCCCGAGATGTCGGCCCCCGATGTGACCGAACACTTCGTGCAGGCGATCCATGACGGATTTGACCTGATCGTCACCAATTTCGCCAACCCCCGACATGGTTGGCCATACTGGTGACTTGGACGCAGCGATTGCGGCCTGCGAAGCTGTGGACGATGGTCTGGGCAAGGTGATTGCAGCTTTGGAAGAGGTCGGCGGCGCGATGATCGTTACCGCGGATCACGGCAATTGCGAAACTATGTGGGATGAGGCGACGAACGGCCCCCACACCGCGCATACGACCAACCTTGTGCCGGTGGTTCTGATGGGCGGCCCTGACGGGATCTCTCTGGCGCATGGGCGTCTGGCGGATCTGGCCCCAACGGTGCTGCAGCTGATGGGCCTTGAGAAACCTGCGAGATGACCGGCGAAAGCCTGATCCGTTCGTGATCCTGCGCCGCGCCCTCCAGCCCCTTTTGGCGAGCCTTGCCTTTGCGGTGTGCGCTGGGCCTTTGTCGGCGCAAAC